>WNGB01000503.1_pt1 | contig 69973 bp, 66 predicted proteins | sample 5400681 | NCBI WGS metagenome assembly WNGB01 (sample SAMN13153367, study PRJNA577476) | soil metagenome | isolation source: 115 cm soil or saprolite under grassland replicate 2 | place: USA:California | collected 2016-06-15 | reverse complement strand
GAGCCGCTCGAGCAGGGGGCCGGCGTCCGTATTCAGTTGCCCGACGTCCTGGCCGATCATGACCGTCTCCCCGGCAGGCGCCTCCGCAGCCAGCTCTCGCGACCGCCCCTCTATCAGGCCGAGCAGGAAGGAGCCGATCCCCCGACCGCGATGCTCAGGCGCGACCCCCGCGAACGTCCGCAGCCGCGTGGGATGGCGCGGCCGGATGGCGCCGAACGCGACCAGCGCGCCCTCCTCGTCCTCGATCAGCCACACGTTGCGCAGGTCGGTGAGCTTCCAGGCGACCCCCATGTCCTCGCGCGTGAATTGCGGCGCGCCGTAGTCCGCGGTCTGAATCTCGCGGACGAGCGCGAAGGCCGCGTCCACGTCCTCCATCCGAGGACTGCGGACGCGGTAGCCAGCGGGAGCTGCGACGGTCTCGGCCATCCGGATCAGCCTAGCGGCCGTATCTCCTTGCGAAGGGCCACGCGGCCTGCAACAGTGCCGCAACGGTACTCCGAGCGAGGGGAGACACATGCTCAAGCTCACTGCCGGCGCACTGGTGACGGCCGCCGCACTCTTCGCCGCCACCGCCGCAACGGCCGGGCCGCCAACGTTCTCGAACCAGGTGCTGCGCGCGCCTGCGACGCTCCCGCCCGGCTTCACCACCTCGCCGCCCAACCAGAGCGGCGACAGCGAGCCCGCGATCGACTTCGGCGGGCCGAGCAACACCATGGCCGTCGACGGCCTCGGCTGGCTGCCGTTCCAGGTCAACCTGTGGAAGGGCCACTTCGGGGACAATCCGCTCGCGTACTTCGGAGCGATGGACCAACGGCTGCCGATCCAGGGTCAAGGCCGCGTCAACATGGGCGACGGCGACGCGGACGTCGAGGTGACCTCGGCCGGCACGATCCTGCTCGCCGACCTCGACTTCATCTTCAACCCGATCTTCAACAACTTCCAGCTCGGCGTGTCGGTTACGCGCTGTCCGGCAACGGCTACCAACAAGTCGCAATGCACCTCGAAGGTGCTCGACACCGCGGGCGCCGACCGCGAGTGGATCACGACGATCGGGACGACGGCGTACCTCTCGTACCACGACTCGGTGAACAGCACGCTGATCAAGGTCTGGCGCTCCACCGACGACGGCAGGACGTGGAGGAGGGTCGCGAGCCCGATTCCCGGACAGGGCAGCACGACCGGCAACTCGACCTTCAACAACTCGATCGGCCCGATCGTCGCCGACCCGACGACCGGCTACGTGTACCAGCCGTACGCGGCCGGCGAGGCGAGCATTCAGAAGGGGACGAGCTCCGCGTTCAACAACATCTACGTCGCCCGCTCGACGAACGGCGGACTGACGTGGACGACGAAGCTCGTCTTCCACAAGCCGCTCTTCACCAACCTGGCCAACTTCTGGCCGGCGATGGCCGTCGACGAGGCGAACGGGACGCTGTATGCCGCGTTCACCGACCGGCACACGGTGTGGGTGTCCGAGTCGAGCGACCACGGCCAGACCTGGACGACGACGGCGCTACCCGGTACACCCGCCACGACGGTGATGCCGTGGGTGGCGGCGCTCAACGGCAAGGTGGACGCCGTCTACTACGGCTCCACCGCAGCATCTACGGATGATCCGACTGCGATTTGGAACACGTACGACACGCAGCGCCTCGGAGGCGTGTGGAGCACCGGGTTCGTCAGCAACACGCCGAACCGCGTGGGCATCGTCTGCCTGAACGGCTCAGCGTGCACGGCGAACCGCGAGCTCCTCGACCTGTTCGAGGTGGCGGAGGATCCGGTCAGCGGCAAGGCCGCGGTCATCTATACGGACACGACTCTGGATACTTGGACGGGCCCCGACGGGAACACTCACCAGCTGCCCGAGATCGTGCTCGCCTACGAGAACTAGGACTATTGGAACAGAGCGGGCGGGCCACGCGCGGCGCGCCCGCTCTTCGCGCAGTAGAGTCCTGACGCCATCCAGAGAGGGAGGTTTCATGTTCGCGCGCGTGAGCAGATTCGAGGGAATCAACGAGCCGACGCCCGAGGTTGCGGGGGCGGTCGAGGAGCGGGTCATGCCGATCCTCGAGGGCATGACGGGCTGGCTGGGAGGGATGCAGCTGGTCGATCGGGCGGGCGCCAAGGTGTTGACGGTCAGCTTCTTTGACACCCTGGAGAACCTGCAGGCGGCCGAGCCGACCTTCGAGGAGATGCCGCAGCGACTGGGCGATCTCAGGGATCGAATGGGAGGCGAACGGACTTCGGTCGAGCGCTACGAGGTGCTCGGCCAGCGCTTCCCGAGTTCATAGCAAGCGCTCCGACTCAGGCGACGCCGGAGTACGCGGCCACGCCGTCTGCGGGCCGTCGGTTCCCCACCTCAATACGCGGCCTGCAAGCCCTCGAGCGTCGGAAAGTGCCTGACGTTCGTCGTCAGGAGGTCCGCATCGAGCGCGAGGGCCGTCGCCGCAATCAAATAGTCGGGGGCGTCGATGCCGACATGGCCCCGGCGGAAGCGGCTTGCCAGGGTGCCCGCCAGCCTTGAGACGACCTCGTCGATCGGGAACCACGCGACAGCGCCGAAGAAGCTCTCCACTCGCTCCAGCTCTCCCTCCCGAACACCCGCGAGCACTTCGAACCGGACGATCTCGCTCGCCCCAAGCGGCTCGCCGCGTCCCAACGTCTCCTCGAGCAGCTCGGTGGCCGGGCGATGCGCCCGCAGATAGTCGATCGCGACGGTGGAGTCGACGAGCTTCACTCGAAGCCGAGTCGCTTCAAGCGCTCGTTGAGGTCACCGCGCATCGCGTCCACGTACTCGGCACCCGTGAAGGTGCGGTCGCGCCACACCCCCGACGACTCACGCAGGAGCCGCAGCCGCTCCTTCATATCCGGCTCGCCGTACGCGGACCGGACCGCGCGCCGAATCAGCTCGGAGCGAGAGGCGCCCGTCGCCCGGCTCGCCTTCTCCAAGAGCTCGAGCTCTTCGTCCGCGAGGTAGACCTGCGTGCGCGCCATGGTGTCACGATACACCACATGGTGTCACACCGGAGTGCTAGCTTCGTGCAGAGTCTCAGCGAGCTCGGCGAAGAGGGCGTTCGCGAGACGCATCTGCTCGATGGCCTTGCCGTTGGCGTCCAGCAGCCGAGGGCTGGCAACGAGGTACGCGCGGCACTGCGCACGCGAGATCGCGACGTTGAGCCGATTCCGCAGAAGAGAAAGTCGAGGCCGCGCGAGGCTCTCAGTCGTTCCAGGCGCGAGAGTCTCCCACTAGCAAGCACAAATTTCAATGGGCTGGAAAGACTTCCGTACCGTGCCAAATCCGCGGCAGTGTTGACGCCGTGCCTGGCACCGTGTCAGACTCGCGGCGTCAGCGATCAAGGGGAGAAGCCATGAAAGCCGTCCGACGCCTCGTCGTCCTCGCCGCGGGCATTGCGGCCCTAGCTGCTGCGCCACACGCCTTCGCGGCCCAGCCTTACCCGCTCAACTTCAAGACCTTCGACCTCTCCGGTGGGACGCGCGCCGGCCTCACCTACTCGGGAGGCGCGCTCCGACTCGGCACGCCGATCGACACGTTCAACTACACCGACCCCTTCGCCAACTACTCGGGCGACGGGGCAAACGGCTCGGGCGAGTACGCCTACGGCACCTGGACGTCCGCGCCCACCCTGCTGGACTTCCAGTTCAACGAGCTCGTCGCCTCCTGGAACGCGCAGACGCCGCCCGGCACCTGGATCCAGGTGGAGGTGAGCCCGCAGATGGACGACGGCCACTGGGCCAAGTGGTACATCCTCGGGCGCTGGGCGTATGGCGACACCGACACGCACTGGGCTCCGGGTGACGCCGACTTCCACCGCACCTCGGTCGGCGGGCAAGGCGACAAGGACGGCTACGTCGCCATCGACACCTTCTTCGCCAAGGACCATCCGGCGATCGCCTACCAGCTCCGCCTGACCCTCTACCGCCGCACCACGACGACGGCGACGCCGAGCGTCACGAGACTGAGCGCGATCGCCTCCAACCTGCGCAACCAGAAGAACACTTTTCCGAGCGCGAAGATGAACAGCCAGGCGGTCGACCTCGGCGTGACCTCGTTCTCGCAGGAGATCCACCACGGCGACTACCCGCAGTTCGACAACGGCGGTGAGGCCTGGTGCAGCCCGACCTCGACGGCGATGGTCGTCGATACCTGGGGCTACAGCCCCGACCCCTCGAACTACCAGTACGTCTACGACGACCCACTCTACGGCCCGAACCACCCGGATGCCGTGGTCGACTTCACTGCCAAGCAGGTCTACGACTACCACTACAACGGTGCCGGCAACTGGCCCTTCAACACCGCCTACGCGGCCGCTCAGGGCCTGGTCGCCGACGTCACGATGCTCCACAACCTGCGTGAAGCGGAGACTTTCATCAAGACCTACGAGGTCCCGCTCGTCGCCTCGGTCGCATGGAGCTCGAACAAGCTCGACAACGCCATCAAGAGCACGAACGGCCACCTGCTCGTGATCGGCGGCTTCACCGAGGACGGCAACGTCATCGCCTACGACCCCGCCCACGACACCGACGCGCAGGTGCGCCAGATCTACGACCGCGAGCAGTTCGAGCGGGCATGGATTCCCGCCTCAGGGGGAATCGTGTACGTCGATCGGCCGGCGGGCACGCTGCCCGAAGCTGCACTGACGGCCAACAACTCGTAAGGGGGAGAACGAATGAAGCGATTCCTACCGTTGGCTCTGCTGGCCGCGCTCGCCGCGGTCGCGGCGCTGACTGCCTCGACCGCCTCCGCTGCGACGCACGCGGCGAAGGCGAGCATGCTCTGCAACCCGTTCTCGACGACGTACAGCTCGCTCGGGCGCGTCTTGTCCGTTCCGGCGGGGGCGCGTGGGACTGTAGTGAGGGAGCCGTCTCTGAGCCAGACGGCCGAAGAAGTTCCGGCCTATGCCAGGGGCCGCGGAGGCCCTGGCTTCAGGGCGACGGTGGACGTGTACGTCCACAGCGTCACCGACGGCTCGATCGGCGCGGTCACCAACACGCAGATCTCCGACCAGATCAGGGTGATGAACAACGGCTACAGCGGGCAGGAAGGCGGCGTCAATACCGGCTTCCGCTGGCGGCTGGCGGGCACCGACCGCACCGACAACGCAGCCTGGTTCTACGCGGGGCCGGGCTCGTCGGCGGAGCGCGACATGAAGAAGGCGCTCCACAGAGGCGACGCCAGCGACCTGAACCTGTATCTGACGACCGCCGGCGCGTACCTGGGCTGGGCGTACTTCCCGTCCAGCTACAAGACGAAGCCGTGGATCGACGGCATCGTCGTGGACTGGGAGTCGATGCTGCACACGTCCACGCGCTATGCGGGCGCGTACGACCTCGGAAAGACGGCAACCCACGAGTCCGGCCACTGGCTCGGGCTCTACCACGTCTTCCAGGGCGGCTGCAACCACTGGGGCGACTACGTGGACGACACGCCACCGCAGCTGATCGCGACGCGCGGGTGCCCGGAGGGGCAGGACAGCTGCTCCGAGCCGGGGCTCGACTCGATCCACAACTACATGGACTACTCCTACGACTCCTGCTACGACCAGTTCACTTCCGGCCAGACGGCGCGGATGCAGGATCAGTGGCTCTTCTACCGCGCGAACGGCGGCTTCACGGTTCAGTAGCGCGGGTTTCGTTCGGTTCGGGCGGGGCGGCTTCGGCCGCCCCGTTCCCTTTCAGTCGAGCTCGAGCGCGAGGATCAGGGCTTCCCGCAGTCGCGCTCCGGACTCCGGGTCGAGCTCGCCGCGGCGAGGGCCAAGAGCTGACTTCGGGATGGTGAACAGGTTGTCGCAGTTGATCACGCACTCCCGGTCAAGGCCGTGACGCTGATCGAGAGGCACCTCGGTAGGAAGCCCACGGATCGTTCCTGTCACGCCTGCCATCGTCACATTCGCAAGGACTGGGATGGCTCGATCGCGCGTTAGGACGACACCGGGCCTCCGACCATCGGGAAACTCGACGTCGTAGATGTCCCCCCGGTTCAGAGCGGCTCGCCGCCCTCAGCACGATGCCAGGCCGCGAACAGCGCAAGCCCGGCTTGCCCGATCCACTCCTCCTGCGGATGCTCTCCGTACCCGCGGCGGTAGGCCTCTTCGATCTCGAAGTCACGCTCTTCTTTGAGCACATGCGCGAGACCGGCGCGGAGCGCCTCGCTTCGACTCGCATAGCGGCCGCGCGCCACCGCCTTGTCCAGAGCGGCCAGGTCCATTTCAGTCAGACGGACTGGTACTTGAGTTGTCATACGATTAGTATACCAGCCTTCGGCTGTTTCAATGACCGGATGCGTGACTGGTTCCAGGTGGGAGAGCGACTGTACGGCGGTTGCTATCCGGAGTCGTTTCCGCCCGGCGTCGACTTCGTCATCGACCTGACCGAGGAGGGCGAGCTCGTCCCGTACGCGCACGACGGGATCGAACACCGGCGGATGGCGATCCGCGACTTCTCCACTCCGAGCCACGAGCAGATGGCCTCCATCCTGGACGCGGTCGACGAGGCGCTCGCCGAGGGCCGCACCGTCCTCGTCCACTGTCGCGGCGGGATCGGCCGCACGGGCACGGTGATCGGCTGCTACCTCCGCAGGCACGGCCGCTCAGTCGAGGACACCTTCGACTGGCTCGAGGGCAGGCCGGAGACCGAGGAGCAGCGCGAGCTGATCCGGTCCTGGCAGCCCGGCAACTAGCTCGAGCGCACGAGTTGTTGGACTCGCTGATGCGAGATTCCAAGCAGCTCCGCCGCGTCCCGCATTCCCACTCTCAGCTCTCGGACGAGAGCGTTCGCCGCGCTTTTGGTCGCGGCCGCAGCTTCGGCCCGCTCGCGCTCGGCCCGCCGGCGTGCAGACGAACTCTTCTGTAGTTCGCGCCGAATCTCACGCGGGAGGCGGACTTCCACTTCGAACTTCACGCAGGCCGCATCTTCGACCCAGAGGCTGAGCGCTTCCCTGATCCGCCGCCGTGCCTGATCCAGCGTCCGGCCGTATGTATGACAACCCGGAACTCGAGGAACGCGGGCGATCCACGCGCCGGACTCGTCGCGTTCGATCACTACACGGTACTCAGTCACGCAACCACCTCCTCCCAATGCAGGGTTCGAGACCCCGCTCGATCGCTCGGGAGCGTTCCAGGCGGCAGGTCCGCTCCCGGATGAATGGGACCGTCGTCTGACATCGGCCGCGGCGCACGCGTAAATGAGATCCATGAACCCGCACAACCTCACATCCGAGCTTTCGCAATCTGCGGAGGACCTGCCTGCCCGTCGCTCGATGTTCGCAGTAGGCTCGCGATCTGTCTAGCACGATAGACAGTTTATCGCCAGACCAGGCACACATCCCTAACGAAGCCGCCGCATTGACTTCCGCAGCCAGGGTGTTATGTTCGCCGAGAGCAGCGAGGGGAGAGCACGTGCCGCGGCTTGGAGACATCGCTGCTGCGGCTTTTGCGTCACTTCTAGCAGGCTGCCTGAAGGGAGGCGTGCGATGAAGGTCCGCATCCCCTTGCTCGTGCAGGACCAGACCATCGCCCAGCAGAAAGGCATGCACCTGACCGAGGATTGCGTCTTCGACGCAGAGCGGTTCTTCCTCGACGGGCCCGTGACCGAGCGGCTGGCGGTGCTCGACTTCGATCCGAAGACCGGCGCACTCGCCCAAGGAACGCGTTTCAAGCAAGCCGATGGGGCCTACGACGTCGACGAGGAGGCGGTCGAGAGCCCCGACTTCCTGCGCACCAACGCCTTCGCGACGGTGCTCAAGACTATGTACATGTTCGAGGAGGACGACACGCTCGGGCGGCCGCTTCGCTGGGGCTTCGACGGGCCACAGCTGCTCATCGTTCCGGTCGCCGGTGAGTGGGCGAACGCGTTCTACGAGCGCGAGGCGCGCTGCCTGCAGTTCTTCTACTTCCAATCGAAAGAGGGCCGCCGCATCTACACCAGCCTCTCGCACGACATCGTCTCGCACGAGACCGGCCACGCGATCCTGGACGGGATCGCGCCCGACCTGTACCACTCGATCACGCCCCAGTCGCTCGCGCTGCACGAGGGGATCGCCGACCTGGTCGCGCTCGTGATGGCCTTCCGGAACGACACGCTTCGCAAGACCGTGCTCGACCAGACGCAGGGGTCGATCGCCAACATCACCGCCTTCAGCTCCGTGGCCGAGGAGTTCGGGCAGGCACAGGGCAAGCCCGGGGCCCTGCGGCAGTTCGTGAACGAGAAGACCCTCGACCCGAAGGACACGGAGAACCTCGTCGACGCCTCCGAGCCGCACGAGCTCTGCCAGGTGCTGACGGGCGGGCTCTACTCGGTGATGGTCAAGATCCACGAGTCGCTCAAAGAACGGTTCGCCCGGGAGGAAGGAACGAGCGACTTCTCGGCCTCCGGCAAGGCGCTCTTCGTCGGCGCCGAGCGCTTCAAGCGCATGATCTTTCGCGCGCTCGACTACCTACCGCCGGGGGAGATCTCCTTCGCGGACTACGGCCGAGCGATCATCGCCTCCGACCAGGCCTCGCACCCGGACGCGAAGCAGGGCCGCGACTGGCTGCGCCGTGAGTTCGTGCACCGCAAGATGGCGCCCTCGCTCAAGTCGCTCGAGGTGGAGAAACCGTTCGACGACCCGGCCGTCAAGGAACTCGACCTCCAGGCGTTCGTCGACAGCGACTGGGCCGCCTATGAGTTCGCCAACCGCAACCGCGAGCTGCTGCGGATCCCGCCGGATATCCCCTTCCGCGTCCGCCCTCGCCTGGACACGAGCAAGACCTACTACTTCCGCGGCGGAGTCAAGAAGCCGATCCGCGAGTGCATCTTCAAGGTCTCCTGGGACGTGCTCGAGCCCAATCCAGAGGGCTCCTGGTTCCCCGCCAATCGGCAGATCACGGTCGGGACGACGCTCGCGATCGACTGGGAGTCGAAGAAGGTGCGGGCGCGGCTCACGTCGCAGTGGGAGGAGCAGCGCGACGACCGCGACCGGATGTTGAAGAAGCTGGACGAAAAGGGATTGCTCGTCCCAGCCGAGCTGGCGGTCACGCCCGAGGGAAAGCCGCTTCGCTGCGCGGTCAGGGCCGAGGAGGCGGGCGACCTGATGCGGGTGCGAGGCGCCGCCCGGACCCTCCACATCGCCGCATGACCGACAAGCTCCGTGTGCGCCTGTACAACATCCGCTTTGGCGACGCGGTGCTCGTCACCGTCCCCGACAACGGGACGACGCGGCACATCCTGATCGACGTCGGCAACGTGCTCAGCGGCAAGGGCGGCGACGACGCGGTCTTCAAGCCGGTCGTCGAGGCGATCAAGGGCGAGCTGGGCGACAAGCCGCTCGACCTGTACGTGATGACGCACGAGCACATGGACCACATCCAGGGGCTCCCGTTCGCGAAGGAGAAGGCCGGACTGGAGCTCAAGGTCGACTACGCCTGGATCACCGCCTCGGCCGCGCCCGACTACTACGACACGCACCCGAACGCCAAGAAGAAGAAGCTGGAGGCGGATGCGGTCTACGAAGAGATTGCCGCCTACCTCGAGGCTGAGCCCGACCCTCGTCTCAAGGGCCTGATGCTGAACAACAACCCGCGTTCGACTGCCGACTGCGTCGCCTACCTGCGCGGGCTGGCGAACAGGACCACCTACGTCTACCGCGGCGCGCCGACCGACGGCACGCACCCGTTCGAGGAGGCGAAGCTCGAGATCTGGGGCCCGGAAGAGGACACCTCCAGCTACTACCGCTCGTTCCAGCCACTCGCGCTCGGCGTGGACGGCGGAGCAGCCGAAGCGCGAACCGTCGTCACGCCCCTCCCGCCCTCGGGAGTCGACGCCGGCGCCTTCTACAACCTCGTGGACAGCCGCCGCACGGGCCTGCACGACAACCTGCTGGCGATCGACAAGGCGGCCAACAACACCAGCATCGTCTTCTCGCTCGAATGGCGCGGCTGGAAGCTCCTCTTCCCCGGCGACGCCGAACAGGAGAGCTGGCGGACGATGGACCAGCAAGGGGTGCTCGAGCCCGTCCACCTCCTCAAGATCGCGCATCACGGAAGCTGGAACGGGACCCCGCAGGGCGAGATCCTGGACAAGATTCTCCCCACCACCCCGCCCGACGACCGCAAGCGCTACGCCGTCGTCTCGACCTGCCTCGACACGTACAACGGAGTGCCCGACGAGACCACCCTCGCGACGCTCGGCGCCCGCGCCGAGCTGCACTCGACCCTCGACCAGATCCCCGACGCGGGCCATCTCGACATCGAGCTGCCCGGATGAGAGGAGACCATCATGCAACCGAGAGTCTGCATCGACCGGACCCCGCCACCTGAGGAGCTCATCCGAGCCGCGGAGCTCTCCATCCAGGAGAACCCGGCCAACGTCCCGGTCGTTCCCGTGCGGCCGGGGATGGGCGTCGCGCCGCCGACCCGCTACGAGCTCGCCGGCGTCACCGGCAAGAAGTGGCAGAACGGCAAGCGGCTGCGGGCCCGTTTCCTGGACGGAACACCGTCTGTCCAACAGCGCGTCGAGGACCACGCCAAGCGCTGGAGCGACTACGCCAATGTCACCGTCGAGTTCGGCCCCGACGCGGACGCCGAGATCCGGATCTCGTTCGAACAGGAGGGCTCCTGGTCGTACATCGGCACGACCGCGCTCGCAATCGACAAGACCGAACCGACGATGAACTTCGGCTGGCTGGAGGAGGACACCGCGGATGAGGAGTACGAGCGCGTGGTCGTGCACGAGTTCGGCCACGCCCTCTTCTGCATCCACGAGCACGAGAACCCGGACACGTCCATTCCGTGGGACAAGGACGCCGTCTACCGCTACTACATGGGCCCGCCCAACTACTGGACGAAGGAGCAGGTCGACCAGAACCTGTTCGCCCGCTACTCGAAGGACATCACCCAGTACTCGGCGTTCGACCCCAAGTCGATCATGCTCTACCCGATTCCGAACGAGTTCACGATCGGTGACTTCGAGGTCGGCTTCAACACCACCCTCTCGGACGTGGACAAGTCGTTCATCGCGACGATCTATCCCAAGGGCGAGCCGGAGGTGCAGGAGCTGGAGGTGGACGGGCCGGCCGCGGAGGCGTCGATCGGCGAGCACGGCGAGGAGGACCGGTTCCGGTTTGAGGTCTCCTCGGGCGGAAAGCACGTCGTCGAGACGGAGGGCCCGACCGACGTCCTGATGGCGCTGCTCGGCCCCGACGATCCGACCCTGCTCGTCGCTCAGGACGACGATTCCGGCAAGGGGACGAACGCGAAGGTCGAGGCCGCCCTCGAACCCGGGGCTTACGAGGTTCGCGTGCGCCACTTCCTTCCGACCGGCACCGGGAGCTACAGCGTCTCGGTGAAACGAGCGGCCGGATGAAGGATTGGCGTCCTCCCGCGATCGAGGGAGCCGATCCCGGCGGTCTCTCGTATGTCGTCGTGGACGAGATCGAGGGCAGCATGATCGGCCTGGCCGTTTCGGACTGGCCGCGGCTCGACGAGAAGGGTCGGCTCCGGTTCGAGTCCGACCCGGTGCTGGTCGGCGCCGACCGGAAGGCGCTCGAGCGCTTCCTGGCCGAGCACAGGCGTCCCCGCGAGCTCGCCGACCGAGGGCTTCGCATCGGCGACGTCTTCGCAGCGCGAACCCGCCCGGTTGAGGCAGACGAGGCTGAGCCGCGTCTCGAGCCGGTGGTCGATCCCGAGCGGTGGATCGAGCCACCGGTCTACGACCTCACAGAGGCCGCCCGCGAGGCGGCGAAGATGTCCTTCTACGGGGCGGTTGCACCGGCCCTCGAGCCCGACGAGGCAGCGCGGCTCGCGTCCCTCATCGACGAGTAAGGAGACAAAATGGCTGCACCGAGCCCGGTTCCATCGGACCACTTTCAAGCGGGAGACTTCCTCGCGGACGTCTCGGCAGACGACCTCGTCTACTTCCTGCTCAACGTCGGCGACGGCGACTCTCAGCTTGTCGTTCTCCCCGCCGAGCACGATGGGAGGCGGCGGGCGCTCGTCGTCGACGTCGGCAGCCGGCGGAAGCTGCCCGCCCTCGTCGAGTCACTCACAGAGGCCGACCTGCTGACCAGGCGTGACGACCTCTTCTCGGCGGTCGTCGGCACTCACCCACACGAGGACCACATCGCCGGCATGCCCGAGTTCCTCGACCGCTTCGGCGACGTCATCCGCGAGTACTGGGAGCCGGGCTACTACCACCCCAGCCCCTCCTACATGGAGACCATGCGCGCGCTCGAGGAGAACCCGGCGATCCAGCACTCGCAGCCCACGAGCGGCTTCACGCGTTTCGTCGGCCCGGCGCGGATCGTCGTGCTCTCGCCGACGATCAGCCTCCGCAACCGCTTCGACAGCTACGGCGTCACGATCAACAACGCCTCGATCGCGCTCAAGGTCGAGTTCCCGGCCTCGCGGGTGGAGCAGCGCGGCTCCGATCGCCGCTATCTCCGCATCAGGAGGACTCAAGGGCTCGTGCTGGGTGCGGATGCCCAGACCCTCTCCTGGGGCCAGGTGATGAGCGATTTCGCCGAACTCCGGGCGAGCGACTCGCCGGTAGCGAAGCAGCTGCGGATGGCCCTCGGCGCCGATCCTCTCCGCGGACAGGTGTTCAAAGTCCCCCACCACGCGTCGAAGCACGGAGTCAATCTGGAGCTGGTCGAGCTAATCAAGCCGGCGCTCAGCCTGATCTCGTGTGCGGCCGGCGGGGGCCGCTACCACTTCCCCCACACCGTCGCACAGGAGTCCGTCCGCGAGGCGCTGGAGGCGATCGCGACCACCGGGGCGACGCACCGGCCCGATCACGAGCTGGGGATTCACTACACGGGCTCAACGGACTCGGACGGAAAGACGCTCGGCTCGATGGCGATCGTGATCTCGCCGACCGGACGGAAGCGTCACCTGTGGCGGTTTGGCGACAGCCCAGCCGACTCTGTATCTCTCGGTGCGGCAAGGCTCTATCTGGGTGCCGATCTCTCGGCAGAACTCCCGTCCGAAGAGGCTGAGACGAGGGTGATGTGACCGAAGACAGCGACGAGCTGCGGCTGTGGGCTCCGCAAGGGCTCGGAGGCCGAGACCCAAGCGGCCTCTCCTACGTGGTCGTCGACGAGATCGAAGGCGGAGTCGTCGGACTGGCCGTCTCCGGATGGCCGCAGGTGGACGCGCAAGGGCGGCTACGGTTCCCAACACCGCCCGTCCTCCTTGGCGCCGACCGGGGCAGCCTCGAGCGCTTCCTCGCCGAGCACCGCAGGCCGCGCGAACTGGCCGAGCGTCCGCTCCGGATCGGCGATACCTTCGGGCTACGCGCCCGTCCCGAGCGGTTGCAGGAGGCCGAGGAGGCGGAGGCGCGGCTGGAGCCGGTGCTGGCGCCGGAAGAGTGGATCGAGCCGCCGGTCTACGATGTAACGCCCGATGCCCGCGACGCCGCGAAGGCTTCCTTCTATGCCGCCGTCACGCCCCCACTGGCGCCGACCCAGGTCATGGGGATCCAGGAAATCGTCGAGCCCCCGCCTGCTCCTCCGCCTCCCCCGCCCCCACCCCCGCGACCGCTCTGGCAGACGCGCCTCATCCAGGTCGTCGTTGCCGTAGTCGTCTTCAGCGGAGGACTCGGCGCGGGCATCGCCCTCGGCGGAGGGACGAACAATGGAGCTCAGAACGTCACGAGCACGTTTACGACGACGCAAACCGACTTCACGACCTCGACCGACTTCACGACCTCGACCGACGTCACTACGTCGACAGAGCTCACGACGTCGACCGAGTTCACGACGTCCACGATCTTCACCACCTCGACGATCTTCACCGGAGTCGGATAACAGCGGGCGCGACGCCCTGTGCACTGAGGCGGTAGGCGGCTCTGAGCCGACTATTCATCGCGAAGATCCGCCACCTGGGCCCCGCTGAGCCGCAGCAGGGCATCCGTCGGCAGTCGTAGCGACTCGTCATGCGAACCCGCCTCGATCACGACCGACTCGCGCTCGGCGACGCGATTGTCGACGATTACCCGATCGCGCCGGGCCCCTGCGAGCGGCGGGACCGCGCCCAGCTCGAACTCGGGGTAGTCGCGCGCAAGGTCCTCCTCGGTCGCCAGGTGCACCTTCTTTCGTGCTCCGCCCGTGATCTCCCGAAGCTTGCGCAGGTCGAGCCGGTCCGAAGCCGGCAGGACCGCACGTACGTACCCCTCGGGGGTGGTCACGACGAGCGTCTTGGCGACGTCCGCGGCATCGACGCCGACGGCCTCGGCTTCGGCCGCTGCCGACTCGGTATGCGCGTGAGGGAGAAGCTCGTACTCGACACCTTCGTCCTCGACCAGCCGTATCAGCTCTTCTGCTGCCATCTCGACCTCCTTGCAGTGCCAATGATTGCAAGCCGGGACCCGCCCCTCGGCCCATTTTCGCGGCCAGGGTGTTAGGGTCGCCCGGAGCAGCGGGGAGAGGCGTCGTGCCGAAGGCACTGGAAGACATCGCTGCTGCGGCATTCGATTCGGGCCGAAGAGGCTGCCCGTGAGCGCCTTCACCGGCTGGCAGTACATCGTCCTCTACCTGATGAACGCGCCCATCAACGAGCACAACGCCAAGTTCCTCGACGCCTGGCACCGGGCGGAGAGCGGCAAGGCGCGCTTCAACCCCCTCAACACCACCCAGTCCTGGCCCGGCGCGACCAACTACAACACCGCCGGCGTGAAGGGCTACAAGATGCGCCGCCACGGGATCGACGCCACCGTCAAAACGCTGAAGAACGGCCGCTACAACAAGATCCTCAAGCTGCTGCGCGAGGGTGACGCCGACTTCGGCGACCTGGCCGACGCCGTCGACGCGTCGCCGTGGGGAACGGACGGATCCGTCATCAAGTCGGTACTGAGGGTCAAGTGAGCGTCGCCGACGAGCCGGTCCGGCGCATCCCGGGCGACCCGGCCCAGGATCAGCCCGAGGAGGGAATCGCCCTCTGTCTCTCGGGCGGCGGCTACCGCGCGATGCTGTTCCACGTCGGGGCGCTCTGGCGGCTGAACGAGGCGGGCTACCTCCCGAAGCTGGAGCGGATCTCGAGCGTCTCCGGCGGCTCGATGACGAACGGGGCGCTCGCCCTGGCCTGGAAGGACCTCGACTTCGACGCCAACGGACACGCGCTCGGCTTCCAGAAGGCGTTCGTGGAGCCCGTCAGCAAGCTGGCCGGAAGGACGATCGACGTGTGGGCGATCATCCTCGGGATCCTCCTCCCCGGCTCGATCGGCAACTGGTACGCGCGCCTGCTGAAGCGAAGCCTCGGCAAGGCGACGCTCCAGGACCTGCCCGACCGCCCGCGCTTCGTCATCAACGCAACCAACCTGCAGTCGGCCGTGCTGTGGCGCTTCGAGAAGCCGTACATGCGCGACTATCTGGTCGGCGAGATCAAGGCGCCGCGCACTGACCTGGCCACTGCAGTCGCCGCCTCGGGAGCCTTTCCCCCGATCCTGTCTCCCACGACCCTCCACCCCGCCGAGAGCGACTGGACGCCCGGAAGCGGCATGGACCTGCAGCAGCCGCCCTATACGACCTCGATCGAGCTCGCCGACGGCGGCGTGTACGACAACCTCGGGCTCGAGACGGCCTGGAAGCGCTACAAGACGATCCTGATCTCGGACGGAGGCGGCCGCATCGGCGGCCGCCCCAAGGTGCACCACGACTGGGCCCGACAGGGAATGCGCGTGATCGGCGTCATCGACAGCCAGGTGCGGGCGCTGCGCAAGCGGCAGGCGATCGACGGCTTCAAGCGCGGCGACCGCGAGGGGACGTACTGGGGCATCCGCACGGACATCGGCGACTACGGCCTCCAGGACGCGCTCCCGTGCCCGCCGGACCAGACGCTCGTGCTGGCGCGCACGGCCACGCGGCTCAAGAAGATGGACTCCGTCCTGCAGGAACGGCTGATCAACTGGGGCTACGCCGTCTGCGATGCGGCTCTGCGTACACACGTGGACACCTCGCTCGCGGCGCCGGCGGGGTTCCCGTATCCCGACTCGGGGGTGGGGTGATGGAACGCACGCTGATGCTGACGTCTCCGCACATGACGGGCGACGACGTCAAGCACGCGCAGCAACTGCTGAAGAAGGCCGGCTACTACGACGCATACGTCGGGGGTGAGTTCGGCCCGATCACGGCGCAGGCCTCCTACCGCGCCCAGTACTGGCTCGGGTACGCCAAGCCGAAGCAGACCTTCGGGACGCGCCTCGAGAACTTCCTGCTCGGCAAGACGAAGCCGACGAAGGCGATGAAGAAGCGGATGGCCGAGCGGAAGAAGGAAGCGAAGAAGAGGCCGCTCCGCGAGAAGGCGCTTGCGCGGATGAAGAAGCTGATCGGGACCCACGAGCGCCCGGCGGGCTCGAACCACGTTCCGGAGATCAACGGCTGGTGGGGCGGCGGGAACGACGCTTGGTGCGCGCGCTGCGTCTCGAAAGCGTACGTCCAGGCGGGGTCGACCGCGTTCGTCCGCGGCAGCCGGTACGGCTACGTCCCCACGATCGTGGGGGACGCCCGGGCGGGCCGCAACGGGCTGACGGTGACGGTCGCCCCTAAGCCGGGCGACCTCGTCTGCTTCGACTGGGACAACTCCAACTTCGCCACCGGCAACAACCACATCGGCATGTTCGAGTCGGGGACGAAGTCCCGCTTCAAGACGATCGAGGGCAACGTGGACTCACGCTGCGGCCGCCAGAGCCGGACGTCGAGCTCGGCGCCCCGGATCGTCTTCGTGCACGTGAGTCGGTAACTACCCGCTTTTCTCCGCCTCGGCGAGCGCCGGCTCGGCGATTGTGGCGTCGCCGGGTTCCTCCAGCACAAAGCTGCGGACGAGGTCGAGCACGGCTTCCGGCTGCTCGATCGGAAGCATGTGCCCGGCATCGGGGAACCGCACGAACCGCAGGCGATCCTGCGGAAGCGCGGCGGCGAGCTCTTCCGCATCCTCAATCGTCACCATCGGGTCGAGCTCTCCTGTAAGCAGCAGGACCGGGCAGCGGATCTCCCCGAGGTGGGGCGTGAGGTCGAAGGTGAGGAGCTCACCGCGGAAGAAGTGCTCGGAGACAACCGGGCGCCGCGTGATGCGAGCGAGGATCTCAGGCGGGCGAGGCCGCTGGGTGTAGTGAGGGCCGCAGGTCTGCAGGTATTCGTCGAGGTTCTCGGGCGTGGGCTCGGTGAAGAACCGTTCCGCGACTGCCCGTACGTCTGGCCCTCCCAGGCGCTCGAACATGGCCAGGGAGCGTTCGAGGTGGATACGCCCGGTCGTGCTGGAGAGAATCAGCTTCGCCGGATGATCGGGATGACGGAGCCCGTAATTGAGGGCGACGAATCCCCCGAACGAGGTCCCGAAGACGATCGGACGCTCGATGCCGAGAACGTCGCACAAGCTCCGCAGGTCGTCTGCCCACTGATCGAGGGTCCAACGCTCCCGAGGGCCGTCTTCGCTGCGACCGTTCCCTCTGTGGTCGTAGTAGACGACCTGCGCGGAGTCCGTCAGGGAGGCGTAGTGCGCCTTGAACGGCGTGTGGTCGAATCCGGGACCGCCGTGGACCATGACGATGGTCGGCCGCTCCCGCATAGACGTCCCATCGGGCACGAGGTTCGCACCGTCTACATCGACGAACAGTCGAACGCCGTCTATCGATACGAACACGATGCCGGGGCCCTCGCCGCCTAGTGCTTCTCGGCCTCCGCGAGGGCCTGCGCGGCCTCCTCGCGCGCGGACACCCACTTGGCGTGCTCCTGGGAGATGAGGCCCTCGATGCGGTCGGCGAGCAGGGCGTGAGGGTTCCGCGACTGCCTGTACGGGCCGGCCCCGGCGAGGTAGAGGTACTTCTCGTGCTTGAGCGCCTCCGCCGTCGACCGGTACGCGCTCCAGTTCTGCTGGTACTGGTTGAGCTGCTGGAAGCCTTCCAGGACGACGATCAGCGCGCCGAGGCCGGCCGCGACCGCGGGATCGGCGCCCAACGTCGCGACGACCGGGATCGCCGCCGCGGCGATCAGCTGCGCAGCCTTGACCAGCTTGAAGGCGATCTGGTTCTGCTCGCTCTTGCGGTCGTACCAGGCGATCTGCTCTTCGAGGCGCTGGAAGGTGGGATCGGCGTCGGCGAGCGCCATCAGTTCGCCGGGAGCGGAGTCGGGCCGGCGGTCGGCACGGCCACCGGCCGCGAGCCGCGCGCCAGGCTCCAGCCGGTCAGGAGCACGAGGAACGCCCCCAGGCCGCCGATGCAGGCGCCCGCTCTCACTCCGGCGGTCGGCGGGTCGTCCTTGTTCACCCACTGGAGGAACGGGACCCCGACGTACCGGAAGTAGAGCAGCGTGCCGGCGATGCCGAGCGCGATGAGGATGCCGGCCGAAATCGTTCGCAGCCCGCCGAAGAGGAGCAGGAGCGCGATCAACACGGCTGCCGCAAGCCCGATCGGATCGACCGCCCACCAGGTGTGCCCGACGATGGTCCTCGTCTCTCCGCCGACGACGGCGAAGGGAACTACCGCTCCGGCGATCATCAGGCCCGCCGAGAGCAGGAGGAGCACGGTGAGCCCGGCCGACGGGTGCTCCGGCTCGAGCTTCCGCAAGGCGGCGACTCGCTGCCCGAACGGGGTGAGCGAAACGACTCCGCCTCCCATGACCACCACGCCGCCGATCAGCCACAGCCAGGCACCGGCGCGAACGTTGGTCTGAGGCTCGCCCATCAGGCTCACCCCTTTGACCGCGGCCGCGAAGCCGAAGCCGAGCAGGAGGCCGAGCGCGAGCCAGCTTGCCCGCAGGCCCTTCCCCCAGATCACAAGCGCGCCGATGAGACAGCCGGCGAGCACCGCGATGGCGGCGGGCCCCTGGATCACGCCCGAGGGGACGATCGTGCCCGGGAAGCGGTGATCCAGAAGGTGGCGCTGCAGCAGGATCAGACCGATCCCGAGCAGCGCCGAGCCGATTAGCCCGATGATCGCGGTGGTCACGGGCATGGCCAGCGGGGGAACCTTGGGCGCCGGCGGAGGCTCGGGTTCCAGCTCGGGCTCCTTCTGCGGTTCGATCAGTGGCTCGAGAAACCTCGCGAGCTTGTCGACTCCTGCGTTGTAGTCGGTGTCCCTGAGCTCGAGGGCGCTTCGGCGGCTCAGAGGTGCGAGCGGTGCCGGGAGCTCGTCCTCCGCGGGCATGGTCGCGCCCTGGACGAGCACGGGAATGACGCGCACCTTGGACTCGAGGGCTCCCGCGACCTCCCGGCGCACGAAGTCGTTGGGGTCGTCGAGCCGGCGCCGTCCGCTCTTGTCCTTGACGCGCGTCCACGACAGTCCGATCACCGCGAGCATGACGCCCGCCGAGCCGACGGCCTCCTCGATCCCCTCCACGAAGTCGCCGCCCGGCTCGAGCGCGTCGACGTCGATGAAGACCCGCTCAGCGCCGAAGCGCGCGCTCAGGCGGTCGTAGAGACGCCCAGCGTGACCGGATGCGTCCTCACGCCGGTAGCTGATGAAGATGCCCGGCTGTGTTGGCAACTACCTCTCCCCTTGCTGCTTGCGGCGATAGTGACAGAGTTCGAAAGGAAATTCAAGGTGTTTCTCGGACGCCGAACTCGACCCACAGCGGGTAGTGGTCGGAGATGCGCCACGAGAGCTCCTCGAGCGTCTGATCCTGCTGCAGGAAGGGCACGAAGTCGAAGGTGCCGGCCTGGCCGCAGGTGAGGTGGAGGGCCGGGCCGCCCGTCCCGGCGCCGAACCAGGCGATCTGGTCGTAGAAGTGCGCATCCTGTGGCTCGTCGAAGATCGTGCGGCGAACGTCGTTCAGCCCCGGGGGCGCCGCCAGGCCGGTCGACGTGAAGGCGTCGAAGAGCGGGTCGCCGGAACGGTCGATGTTGAAGTCGCCCAGGCAGATGAGGTTGTGCCCCCAGTTGGCGACTTCGCCGGCGAACGCGGCCAGACGCTTGGCGATCGTCTGCAGCTCCGGGAGCCGGTCGGCGGTGCCCTTCCCGTAGATCGCGTGCAGCGTGACGAGGATGAAGGTCTGGCCGCCCGAGTAGAAGCTGACGGCGTACGGCGTGCGCGCGAACTGGCGGGCGAACTCCTGCTGGGAGATCTCCCCGGTGTCCTTGTCGAACGGCTCCGAGAACTCGCCGGCGAGCCCGGACGGCTTCACGCGCCGCGAGTCGAACAGGAAGGCCAGGCGCTCGTCGTTTCCGGCTTTCGTCTTGGTGACGTCGGTCATGATCACGCCCCAGTCGGGGCCGAGCGCCTTCAACAGGTGGCGCAGAGCGCGGAGGTCGCCGCGCACCTCCTGCACGGCGCAGACGTCGAAGTGCGACACGATCTCGGCGATCGCCGATACGTCGGCGTAGTTCCGCTTCGGCGAGTCGTCGGGCCCGGTCACCCAGTTCTTGGTCAGGCTTGCGAAGGCGCGCAGGTTCCATGTCCCGACGAGCAGGTTGCGGTCGAGCTGCTTCACCGGCAGCACTTCGTCGAGCTGCTCCGCCAGCTTCTTCATGCGCGCGATGACGTCCGCCGGAGGCGTAGGCGCCGTCGGCTCGACGAGGACTTCGGCGGTGGTGCTCACTGATCTCTCCCCGCCGCCAGTATCCGCCGATCAGCCGGCGGCGTCAAGAGCTAGAGCCCGGAGAGGCGCATCAGCGGCGATCGAGCCCTCCACTCGCCGCAGTAACCGCCGCCGCGCGCGCTCTCCTCGGTTCTGACCTCGGATACGGGGATTTCTAAACGGCCGGCGGAAGAGCACGGACGGAGCCGGGTAGGAATCCGGTCAGCAGAAAGCGACGCGGTTTCCGAGCAAGCGTCCCTTGCGGATCGCGCTAAACCGCAGCGCCTTCGCACGGGCACAGAAGCGCGGCTGGCGGCGGTACTCGACGTTGAAGACCGCCTTGCCGGCTCGGATGAACGGTCGCAGGCGGTTGCATTCGCGGTACTGGAAGCACTGCTCGTTGACGGCGAAGTCGAAGTAGCGGACGAGCATGCGCACCTGGCCGAGGTCGTTCTTGAGCCCAGCGGTGAGGCCGCGGCGATGGGCGGCGTTGGCCAGCCAGGCATTGAAGCGGAGCTGGTCGGCGGCCGTCAACGGGAAGCCGGTGTTGGTGGTGTACCCGTCCACGTTGTCAAACTCGACCGCGTCGAAGCCCTTGCGCCGGCAGAGGCCGAGGCGGTCGCGCAGGATGGGCCGGAGCGCATGAGTGCGGATGTCCAGCCAGCGCTCGCCCGGCCAGCCGTTCCCCTTGCCGAGCACCTTCTTGGGGAAGCGGCCGGCATCCGGCCGCCACCGCTCCCAGGTGCCGGCGTCGAGGTAGCACACGGCCCGCCGCTGCTTCGCGTGGATGCGTCTGACGATGCGGCGGGCCGTGTCGAAGCCATCGATGTCGTACATGCCGGCGCGCATGCCGAGATCGGGCGCGGTCCTCAGGACGTAGTTCCAGCGGAGTCCCGGGCGCGGCTTCCAACAATATCCGTGGCAGGGGGCGGACGCCGCCAGGAGCCCGGCGGCTAGCAAGGATGCGACCAGAACGTCTTTACCCTACGGCGATCGCCACAAGACGACGAGGTTGAACGCGCGGTTCGTGGCCACCCCGGCGCTGTTGGCCGTCCTGACCACCGCATTCCCGTTCGAGCTCGAGACTCGGATCTCTCCGATCCCCGAGATCAGCGTGGCAAAGGTGAGGGCCGTCCTGGCGCCGACCTTTCCCACGAGATTTGGGAACACGATCTGGTATGTGCCGGCGCCGAGGTGGTTCACCGTCGGAGCGGAGCCGCTGACGCGGCTGAAGAAGCGGCGCACCGTGCCGTTCTGTCCGACGTTCACTCCCGCGACCGGGAGGCCGGCGAGCGTCGACTTCACGATCGAGCCGTCCGTCTTGGCGGCCGTCACCGCACCGTTGGCGAGCTTCGCCCTCGTCACGGCTCGGTCTCGGATCTTCTTCGTCTTCACGGCTCTGTTGTGCAGCTTCTTCGCCGTCACCGCGCCGTTCTTGATCTGGCTCGTCCCGAGCTTCGAGGCGGCTGCGTAGCTGAAGCCGCCCAGCGAGACGAACAGCGCAAGCAGCGCCACCACCATCGCAGGCGACAGCCGGAATCGACTCAGCATCGTTGTCTCCCCTGTTTCGGGCCCGGTGTCCCGGGCGTTGACCCCTAACTACAAATTCCGACGCCTGCCACGGGGCGAAGTTAGGCGAAGGTGGCTAGGGGGAGAGCAGCGCCTCCATCGCCTAGAGCGGGTTTCCGTTCTCGTCCACGCGGATGAACTTGATGGACAGTGACCACTGGTAGTCGAGCGTCGTCTTGTAGCCGCCGCCGCCCTCGTCTCGCTCGTAGTGCTTGTTGCCCGAGAAGCTGATCGTCTGCTCGCCCTTCTGCGTGAACTTGAACAGCGGTTCCGAGGCTTTCCAGTCGTCCGGTTGGGGACTGAAGTGGATGTACGGGAAGCTGCAATCGGTCTGGTAGCTGCCGCTGGCGACCCCGATCTCGGGGTCAGGGACGGACCAATAGCCGGTCAAGACGGATGTCCAGGTCTGGTAGTTGACGGCGAACTGAACATCGGCGGCATTGACCACCAGCTCGGGCGCCGCAAAGGAGCAGGGCAGTACCACCGGAGGCGGATTCGCGTTGAACTTGCACCCGTCGACGCTGTCCTTGAGCACCCACTTGATCTTCGCGTCGATCTGGCCGCTGACGTGCTTCACGCCGTTCGTCGTCGCCACGTCGAGCTTGCTCACCAGGGGGTTGGGCTGGGTCGTGAGCTGGCTCGAGGTCTTGCGCTCCTCCTTCGTGGTCAGATCGCCGTAGAGCGAGCAGATGTCGACGCCGGGCGTCCCTTTGGCCTCGGTGACCAGCGTTGCATTCAGGATCTTGTACTGGTACGTCTCGCAGGCGTCGCGCGCCGTGAGCGAGGGCTGCTCGGCCACATGCAAGCGGTGTGCACCCGCCGAGTCCCATTTCTCGACGATGGCGCTGTTGGAGTACATGACCACGAGGTGCGTCACGTCATCGCTTGGGCCGCTCTTGTCGTCGAAGCAGAACTCGACCTCGCCCCGGTGGGTCCAGTCCTGTGTCTCGTGGTGGCCGTCCGCGAAGGTCACGATCGCCTGCACTCCCGCGGCTTTCACCCCGTTGAGCGTGTTCTTGAACTTCACATAGCGGATGTCCGAGTCCCTAACAGGGAGTGTGTGGTACGCGCGGCCGAGTGGCGCGAGGCTCGTATGCCAGCTGCTCCCCTCGACCGGTGGTCCTCCGATCGGGACGTCGATCTTGTTCTTGTGCAACCCCTTGAGCTCGACCGGCTCCTCTGGCAGCGGGGCATTGTCCAGACACATACCCGGGACGGCGTGGAAATCGTCCCACTGCGCGAACGAAGGCGTGAGCGGTGTCTGGTTCCAGCCGTAACGGGTAAAGATCGGCAGCTGCTTGGCAAAGCCTCCGGGGATCGCGGCATCGACGGCTGCCGCAGGCGCGTGTGACGCGAACTGGCTGTAGACGGCAGGGATCGTCTTTGCCCCGATTGTCTTCTCGAGGAAGAGATCGAACGCCCAGCTTGGATACTCGTACGCGTTCAACTGTCCGTGGCAGGTGAGCATCGAGTCCCACCGGTGCTCCGTGTTGTCGTCCGGGAAGACGTAGTTCGCCCCCCAGTTGGCTGCGCCCTCGTCGAACCACAGGTAGTCGTCGCAGTTGCCCTGGTAGGTGAACGCGAACTGGAAAGCATGGAAGAGCTCGTGGACGATGGTGAACTTCGTCGCCAGGATCTCGAGGGAGAAGTACGGCGGGCCGCCGTACGCCTGTGCGGTGATGAAGACCGGAGTCCCGGAGCACCACGGCGGATACGGGTTCGTCAATGCCCTCGTGGTGTCGAGAAAGCCTCCCTTCTTGTTCGAGATGTACTTGACGAGGTAGATGTCGAGGGCGCCGTCCGGCCCGTGAAAGCAGAGCACTCCGTCGTCCGAGATGGGCTCGCGCCCCATGAGCGCCTTGAACTTCGGGTAGGCGAGGTTCACCCAGCGCTGGACGGAGAGGGCAACCTGATGGCCGACCCGGTCGTCCTGCCACCACCAGGCCCGAACCTTCCCGCCGGCGGCGGTGAGGCTCGTCCAGTTCGGGTTCTTTAGCTGGGTCGACTCGCAGGGGTCGTCCGAGGCCGCCGAGCTCGCCACGCGCATCGCTTGCCTACGCAGCTTGTCGTACCAGCTGCCGCGGGCCGCAGGCGGGAGAAAGAACGGCAGCAGCTTCTGCCGAGTCGCCGAGGAGATTGTGCTCCAGTGCGCATGGACATCCTCGAGGATCGAATCGCCCTCGATGGAGGCTTCGTCAGCCGCATAGCGCTTCGGCAGCCGGCGGTCGCCGAAGGCGGCGTAGACGCGATACAGCAGTCCCTTCTCGACGCTTATCTTCTTGCTCTGCACGTCCGCCTCGATCAGCGACTGGCTCGTGGTCACCTCCGCGGTCAGGTCAACGGGCTTCTTGGAGGCGCGGCACGCGCTCCTGATGCAGGCGAGGACGCGCTGCTCGCCCAGCTTGGCGTTCGCCGGAACCGTGGCGATCCTCTGCGTCGTGTACCGTCGGCCCGCGCGGAGGCGAGGAACCTTGGCGCGTTCGGCCAGGCGTAGGTCTTTCGGGTCGCGGCGCGGGTCGGCGGAGAGGTAGAAGCGGACCTTCGAGGCGCGGGCCCGCTTGGAGGCCTTGACCCGCGCCCCTACCACGATCCGGCCGCCGAGATGACCGTAGGGCTGAACCGAGGCGCCGACGACCTTGAGGCCTTTCTTCGTGCCCTGAGCCGCTGGAGACCCCGCGCCCGCCAGACTTGCCACCGCCGCGATCGCGATGACTCCCAGCGCTCGGGCTCTCCCCCGCCCGTTCATCTCCAGGGTCTTAGCACGTAACGCTCGTCACGTAAAGGGCGCGTGCTCCACGGGGACGCGACGCTCCGCGGAGCGTCCTAGAGCAGCGCTTCTTCGAGCTCGGTGCGGAGCTTGTCGTTTCCGCCCAGGATCCCCTGCCAGCCGAGCATGCGCCGGTCGAGGAAGCAGGCGTCGCGGGCCTCGCTGTCGGCTTCGTAAGTCACGTGGATCCGGGTGTTCATCCCGACCATCTTCGGCTCGACCTTGCTGGCGCCGCGGATCGTGAACGTCTCCTTCTTGCCCTGATAGGTCGCCTCGCCGGGCGCGATCGTCAGCGTCCCCGAGTGGTAACGGCGGCCGAACTTGTCGTGCGGCTGGTACCAGACCTTCCAGGCCATCTACTGCTGGTCCATCACGAAGGCGACGAGCTCGTCGACCTCCTTCCCCGAGAGCTGGCTGCCGTAGGTCGTCGGCATCACATCGCCCTGGTAGCCGGAGGCGATCGCGGCGTTCGGATCGAGAATCGACTGCTTGACGAACGCGGCGCTCTTGCCCTTCAGCGCTGTGTCCAGATCCGGGCCGACCGAGGCCTGTGTCCCGGCGGCGCTCAGCGTGTGGCAGGAACCACAGCCGGCCTTGAGGAAGACCGCCTTGCCGCCTGCGCCCATATGCCCCTCCTTCATCCCGGGCATGTTCATGCCGCCCTGATGACCGCCGTGTGCGCCGGCCTTCGCGCCTTTCCCACTGTGGAGGAACGCGATCAGGTCGGCCATCTGCCCCTGCGTGAAGGTCGGGAAGGGGATCCCCTCCTCCTTGAAGTGATGCAGCATCTCCGGCACGTGATTCCAGATCTGGCCGGACATGTCGGCGATCTCGCGTCCGGACAGGTGGCCCCGCATGAAGTCGAGCGGAGGGGCGTCCTCCCCGCCCCGCCCCGCATAGGAGTGGCAATCGGAGCAGTGCTTCGACTGCCAGAGCTGCGCTCCGCGCGCGGGGTTCCCGACTTGCGAGACCAGCAGGTTCTGACCGCCCATGTGGCCGGACGGCGCCGTCCCGCCGGACGCCACGATCGTCTTCGTCTTCGAGGCCGTCTGGTCGCCGACGGCCCAACCGAGCACGCCGGCCGTTCCAACGAGCAGCACCACCACGACGATGAGTACGACAGCGAGGGCTCCCGACCTCTGCATGGACGGGAGGATACTCCTGTCAGCTGATGGTTTGGACGGGCATCTCGAGCGTAGGGATCCGGCTCAGCGGGGCGCAGGAGCGGGAGCCCCGGCGTCAAAACCGCGGCCCCCGCCCCGAAGAGGAAGCGAGCTGTTGACTACGGAAGCAAGATCGTGAACCAGCCGTCCTGAGGATCGGTTCCGTTCGAGCAGTCACCGCAGGAGTCCTGGACCTCAACGCGGAAGAACTGCCCCTCGAGCGAGCTGTTGAACTTCGCAACCGTGAGGATGTTGTCGTTTTGAGTGCTCTCGGTGCCCTGCGTGTCGGCATTCGGGGTGGCTACGCCAAGAATCGCTGGATTCCCCGAGAACTTGATGTGGTAGACGCCCGTGGATACCCTGCGGATAAAGACCCCGCCGCCGGAGCAATTGTTTGTGATGTCGATGTACAAGGAGCTGCTCGTGTAGAAGGATGGAATGCCCGCGCTTCCCTTGACCCGGGCGAAGCCGAGCACCTTGCCGGTCTGGCATCCCATCGCCGCCACGCTCAGTCCCCGCTCCCAGATGTCGCTGCCGCTGAGGCTGTCGGTGGCCACGTCTGAGCCGGTGAGGCTGCCGGTGGCCACATCCGAGCCGGTGAGGCTGCTGTTGGCCACATCAATGCCGGTGAGGCTGCCGTTGGCCACATCCACGCTGAACACCTGTCCGTCGACGATGTCACTGCTGTAGACGGTCAGGTGCGACGCGTAGGCTGCGGTGCCCGACAGCGCAAAGAAGAGCGCAACGTAGGCGATGAGGTTGGATCGGATGTGCTTTGTGATCCTCCCTAGAAGGCGCATGAATGTCTCTCCCCTTTCTGCTCGCTTGCCTGGACCCGGACAAACTGGTCGTCGCACGACCAACAGACCCGTGCCCCGAGCCGATTCTCTCCGGCGCCGAGGCGACAAGGCAATGGACCGCGGGGTTCGATTTCGGTCCAGGTCGAGGACTAGATCTCCTGGGGTGTCGCGATCGGAACTAGTCCGACTCGGCCCATCCAGCCCTCATTCGCGCGGCCGCGTCTGCACGCCGGTGAACGCCGAGCTTCTCGAGGAGGTTGTGGACGTGGTTCTTGACCGTTGGGACCTCGATGGCGAGGCGAGAGGCGATCTCTTTGTTCGAAAGTCCACGGTCGATGAGATCCACCACTTCGAGCTCCCGGGAGGTCAAGCGCACCCAGGGCCGCTTGCTTTGGTCGCGAGCCAATGCGGACGCGTGCTTCAACAACGTCGCAACCGCTTCGCCTGAGTAGGCAGCTTCGCCTCTGACCACGCGCTCGATTGTCTGAACGACGTCCTCGAGTGAGCCGTCCGCGCCGACGTAGCCCGAGAGGCCCGCAGTCGCCCACGAGAGAATCTCGTCCTCGGTCTCAGCGACTGAGAGAGCGACCACGCGAACGTCCGGCGCAGCCCGTTTGCACCACCGCGTCAAGGAGAGCCCCTCGGTTTTTGAGAGGTCGAGGACGGCGGCATCAGGTTGAGTGGCCTGAATGTCGTGCTTCGCGGCGCGGACCGTGCCGGCGGCGGCAACGATGCGGAGCCCTGCGGCGGCGAGCGCACCGGCCAAGGCTTCTCGATAGGCTCTTGGCGCGACGACGACGGCGACGTCGATCATGGGACAGCCGCTGATCGCAGGCCCGCACCGTCACACGTCTCTCTGGAGAGGATCAGCCGCAGCGAAGGTTGGGTAGCAGCCATGGTGGAGCAACCTCCGCTCGCTCGGTCACGGTACGTAACCAGCTGGCCGGAGGTCTGTCAAGGAAATCAGCGGGGCCCAACCAGTGCCGGGGGCGGGAGTCGAACCCGCACGCCCCCTGAGGGGACAGCTGATTTTAAGTAGCGTCGCCCGATCTCGGCTAGTCTCGGCCTGTCTGGGAAATCGCTGCTCAGGACGCGGTTCAGAGGCGACTTCAGGTACATCGATCTCGGCTGATCTCGGTAGGTCTTGTTGCCCCCGCGTTGCCCCATCGTTGAGAAGGTTTGCCCGATGGAATCTCGCCTGTACTACGCCGCGGCCGCAGCGCAAGGGATCGGGTGGTTTGCCCGGAAGAGATCGTGTCGGTCGTAGCGCGCCTTCACCTCTTGGAGCCGGTCGAATGTCTCAGGCGGATAGCACACGCGGGTATCGATCGGCACGTCGACGAAGTTGGCGTATGTGACGCCCGAGTCCCACGGCTCGAGTGCAGTGGAAACTACATCCAAATGCGCGTTGATCGCCGCTCCCATGTCCGGGTCCATGACCATGCCCACGCCGAGGGTCAGGAAGGCCTGGTCGAGGCCGGCGAGAGCGCCGGCATCCAGCGGGGCCTCGGTCAGCGCGCCTCCGAGCAGGCGCAGCTCGAGCGACAGAAGCGGCGATCCGGAGCTAGGCCCGGCGGCCTCGACTATCGATTCAATTGCCGCCGGTGGGAGCTCGTCCAACATCTGGCCGCTCATGGCGAAGGGCACGGGATCCTCCGGATCCATGTGTAGATGCCCCAGCGCCGCGCACGGCACGGCCGCGAAGGTATCGATCTCTGGCGCGAGATCGTGCAGCGGCCGCAGCAGCTCGCGACCGGATTCCTCAGCGCCGAGGTAGGCGGCCTCCACGACCACCAGCTGACGCCCGCGAATGGGCTCCGGGACGGCGGGAAGCGGCGGGACCTGGAGGATCCGCGCCCACGTGCTCATTTCGCTGGGCAGACCGGAGGCCCACTCCCGCCACGCGTGGAGGACGTCAGCCGTGCGCTCCCAGGGCCAAGCGAACATGCCGGCGTAGAGCTCGGGCACCGGGTAGAGCTCGAACTCAAGCACCGTCACCACCCCGAAGCTCCCGCCGCCGCCGCGCAACGCCCAGAAGAGATCGGGCTCGTTCTCGCGGTCGACGCGCGAGAGCTGTCCGTCGGCGGTGACGACCTCGGCCCCGACCACGCTGTTGCACGCCAGGCCGTACTTGCGGGCAAGCCAGCCGTGTCCACCACCCAATGTGTAACCCACGACTCCGACCTCTGCCGAGGAGCCGGATAGACCGGCGAGGGCCTGCGGCGAGGCCAGCGCGCTCACGTCCTGCCACTTGGCGGCGGCACCGACGCGCGCGCGACGGTCCTCGACATTGATCTCGGCCCCGGTCATGCGCCCCGTCTTCAGCAGGAGCGTGTCCTCACCCACCCCCGCCAGGGGACCAGCGCCGTGGCCCTCGGCTTGCACAGCGACACGCAAGCCGTTCTCGCGAGCATAACTTACGACTGCAGCGACCTCGTCTGCGTTGCCAGGCCGTGCCACCAGCGCAGGCCGCTGGTCGACCGCCAGGTTCCACGCCGAGCGCGCCGAATCCCACTGCTGCTCGCCTCGCTCGACAAGCTCTGCTCCGTTCAAAACGGGAGCTCCCTCGGTCCGCCCTCCGCCTCGGCCGCTCAATACGCGGCCGCCGTCGAAGGCCACAGTAACGGAATATCTCCCGCCGGGAGAGTCAATTCGCCGGCGCGTGATGAATGGCGTCAAGCTGCGACTCGCGGACAACTATGTCCGGCCAGGACCACCGCCCGGTCTTGGTCAGAAGCGGTCTGCCCATGGACTTCACTTCGATCAACGCGGGCTCCACACCCTCGGGTGGAGTGGAGAGAATGTCGCTGCCATTAGCTCTTTGGTCTCACGAGCCGCATGCACGAATTCAGTTCCGGAAGCACTCGGAGCTCGTGCGAGCGGACCGCAAGCTACTGCGCCTCTCCCGAACGGTCCTGACAAGCTCGGTCCAGGCGAATTGGACGACCGGGGGAGCGTCTAACACGTAGGGGGCGCATCTCTGAAGCGAGCCCTTCGTGTCGGGACCGGTCGTGTTGCCCTTCCGTTGCCCCGAGGAGGTTCCGCTCTGCTGGAGGGCGGGCATGACCAAGAGAAAACCCGCCGTTTCCAGCAGGTTTCTCGTAGCCCTCTGACGGACTCGGACCGTCGACCCCCTCGCCATGCCGTCGAGGTCGCGGGCCGCGAGCCCGATGTTGCGCAGCAGGCGGCGGCGATGGGCGCGAGCCTTGGCGCGGATTCGGGTCGGGGAGTAGGCGCCGTGGGTCACAGCCCGATTCTCGCTCTCGCGAAGGACGCTGCCCCATACGTTGCCCCAGGGCCGCTTCCGTCGCCTGACGCGGCAACTGCCGGTCGGCCGGGAAGACAGCCTGAGCGGCTCTTTTCATGCCGGGGGCGGGAGTCGAACCCGCACGCCCCCCTGAGGGGACAGCTGATTTTAAGTCAGCCGCGTATAGCCGATTTCGCCACCCCGGCGGGCGAAAGGGTAGCTACGTCCCGCTCGGGAAGTCGTACCTGGCCGGTACGTGCTTCGGCGGCTTCCCGTAGACGATCGCGATCTCGTCGTGGGGCTTCAGCACGAGAGTTACGGGGTCTCCCAGGTAGCGCTTGCCGTTGACGTAGAACCTGAGCGGCGTTCCCGGCTTCGCGCATTCCCCGCCGATGCAGCGCTTCGAAAGGAAGAGTCCCCAGGCGCCGAAGAACTGGCCGAGGGAGTACGGTCGCGCCTTCTCGGCCTCCACGTGGATGAGCCCGCTCTTGTCGTGCGTATGCAGCTCGGTGATGAACTGGGTGCCGTTGATGCCGATGGACGCAGGGACAGGCACGCGCTTGCCGTCCACGTAGATATCGAGATGCTGGTGAATGTGCTCTTCCAGAGCCTCCTGCGGAAGCGGCTTGAGACCAAGAGGGCCGAGCCGCACGCCGAGGTCGTCCAGCTGGACGGGCCAGGGAGGCGGCCCGTGGTTTATCCCGGCGAGCTCGCTGAAGTCGACGTTCAGATCGGACGGCGTCCCCTTCTTCCCTCCCGTGGCGAAGATCACGATCACGACCACTGCGAGCGCGACGACGCCCGAGCCTCCGAGCGCGTACAGGAGGATCCGCTGGCGGCGGGCTCGCTCCTCGGGAGCGGTCGTCTTCTTGCGAAGCTGCGGCGCCTGGACGCGCTGCTGCGCGCCGTCGCCACCCGCCCGGCGGGGCGGAGCGGGAGTGCGGGGCTTGCGTTTTCGTTTGGCCACGGGACGAGCGATCGTACCGACTTGACGCGCGCGTCCGCGTGGTGTTATTGTCCCCCTTGCCAGGTCCGGACGGCCTTCGGGTTATTCGGATCTGGCATTTCTTTTGAGTAGTTTTCGGTTCCGGCGAGGCGGCGCTCGATGCCGTCCGACGCAGTCTCTAGCGTTCGTGGGCCATGCTCACAGCTCTAGTCATCGTCATCCTGGTGATCGCGCTCGCTGCGTTCGCAGTCTGGCTCGCGCGTGCGCTCGCGGCACTGCGGGCCGAGAGCGCCGCGCATCTCGAGGGCCGTAGTGCCGACGTCGACCGGCGCTTGCAGGGAATGAGCGAGACGATCGACCGGCGGCTCGGGGAGCTGGACACGAAGGTCGACCGCCGCCTCGAGCACGCCTCCAAGCAGACGAACGCGATCCACAAGCAGCTCGGCGACGTCGGCCGCGCGACCGAGCAGCTGGCGGAGCAGGCGAAGGGTCTCGGGCAACTCCAGCAGCTCCTCCGTCCTCCGAAGGCGCGCGGGGGTTTCGGCGAGCTCCTACTCGAGAACCTGCTCGCGGACCGCCTCCCGGCCCACGCCTACTCGCTTCAGCACGGGTTCCGGAGCGGCGAGCGCGTGGACGCCGTCATCCGCATCGAGAAGCTGGCCCCGATCGACGCCAAGTTCCCGCTGGACAACTTCGAGCGGCTCGTGGACGCGCCGGACGACAACGCGCGGCAGCTGGCCGAGAAGGCGTTCGCGCGCGACGTGAAGAGCCACATCGACGCGATCGCGGAGAAGTACATCCGGCCGGACGAGGGCACCTACGAGTTCGCGTTCATGTACCTGCCGTCGGAGGCGATCTACTACGAGCTCGCGTGCGGGAAGACGGGCGCGCTGCTGGCGTACGCGCACGAGCGCCAGGTGGTTCCCGTGTCGCCGAACACCTTTACCGCCTACCTGCAGATGATCGTGCTGGGCCTGAAGGGGATGCAGATCGAGCAGCACGCGCAGGAGGTGATGGCCTACTGCGCCCAGCTGCAGAAGGACTTCGGGCGCTTCCGCGAGGACTTCGACCTCGTCGGGAAGCACCTCGGGAACGCGCGCGACCGGTACGCGGACGCAGAGAAGCGTCTCGATCGGTTCGAGTCGAAGCTCGAGCAGGCGGCGGACTCCCGGGAGCTCGAGGTGGCCGGGGACGAGGCGGCCGCCGAGCTGCCGCGCGCGCTCGACGCCGCCTAGGCTACGGCGTTTCGTCAAGCTCCGAAGGGGAGGCTGCATGGCATTCATCCTGACGCGCATCCAGGTGGGCGACTACGACGCGTGGAAGCCGACGTTCGATCAGGACAAGCCCGGTGCGAGGAGAAAGGCGAAGGGCTATCGCATCCTTCGCAACGTCGACGATCCCGGGGGAGATCTTCATCCAGGTCGAGTTCGCCTCCGTCGACGACGCGCGCGTCGGCCGCGAGCGCCTGCTCGGCTCGGGAGTCCTGGACCGCTTCGATGACAAGACCGGCTCGACGCTCGTCGAGGAGGCCGAGTCGGTTAGGTACTGAGCTTCTCGCCCAGGACGGCCAGGGCTTCGCGGTTGTGCTCCCACTTGAGGAGGGCGTCCGCCTCCTCGAAGGAGCACCAGCGGTACTCGTCGTGCTCGACGGGGTCAATCGTCGGTTCCGAGCCTGACGGGACCTCCGCCGTGTAGCACTCCTCGGGAATGATCTTCGTCCCGGGTTCGTACAGGCGGTCCCAGAGCTCGGCGTCATCCTCCTTGCGATGGAGCTCGTAGCGGAAGTCAAGCGGCACGATCTCGACGTCGAACCCGGTTTCCTCCCGCACTTCGCGGACCGCCGCCTGCTCGTCCGGCTCACCCCACTCGGGGGCGCCGGTGACGCCTTGCCAAAAGCGGCCTCCACGGGAGACCCGCCGCAGCAGCAGAACCTCGCGCGCACCATCCTCCCCGCGTCGATGGAGGTACACGAGAACTTGCTTCGGGACGCGGAACTCGTTCAGGCTGCTGCCGCCGGCTCGACTTCCTTCAGATAGCGGATGAGCCCGCCGGCGACGGCTATCTCGCGCTCTCGGGGGAGCAGGTCGTGGCTCAGGGTGATCTCCCCCACGCCCTCGATCTCGACCGGGATCTCGTCGGCGCCGTCGGCGATCGCGTGCAGCCCGCTCATGTGCCAGGTCTGGCCGAGCTCGACCTTGTCGTAATCGGATTCGTCGGCGAAGAGCAGGGGCAGGATCCCCTGGGCGATCAGGTTGCGCCGGTGGATGCGGGCGAAGCTCTTCGCGATGACGGCGCGCACGCCGAGCTGGGCCGGCGCGAGCGCGGCATGCTCACGGCTCGATCCTTGCCCGTAGTTGTGGCCGGCGACGATGAACCCTCCACCCCACTCCTTGGCGCGACGCGGGAACTCTTTGTCGCGGTGTTGGAAGGTGAACTCGGCGATCGCAGGCACGTTGGAACGGTAGGCCATGACGGTCGCGCCGTCCGGAGAGAGGTCGCCGGTGGTGATGTCGTCGGGGGCGACGATGAGAACGCGGAGCTCGAGCTCGTCGGGGAGCTCTTTCTGCGGAGGAGGCGGGAAGATGTTCGGGAGGTCGCGCGGGACCTGGATGGTGCGCGCTTCTTCCTCGGGCGGCGGGGCGAGGATGTGCTTCTGGACGACCTCGGGCCGCGCGGCCGGCCGGTCGGGCAGCTCCACGTCGGGCAGCCCGCGCGGATCGGAGATCTCCCCGCTCAGCATCGAGGCCGCGGCGACGGCGGGTGAGCAGAGGTACACGCTGTCCTGCGCCGTCCCTGAGCGCCCGCGGAAGTTGCGGTTGAAGGTCCGGAGCGAGTTCGACCCGGAGGGCGGCGCCTGCCCCATGCCGACGCACGGCCCGCAGGCCGGCTCGAGCATGCGCACGCCTGCCATCAGGAGGTCGATGTAGGTGCCGGAGCGGGTGATCTGGTCGAGGATCTGTCTCGATCCGGGGGTCGCCGTGGCCGAGATGAGTTGCTCCGAGATGCGGTTGCCCCGAAGCGCGGACCCCACGACAGCGAGGTCCTCGTACGAGGAGTTCACCGAGGAACCGATGCAGACCTGGGCGAGCGGCGTGCCGGCGAGCTCCTCGACAGGCACGACGTCGCCGGGGCTCGGCGGTCGCGCAACGAGCGGAACGAGCTCGGCGAGGTCGATCTGGATCTCGTCGTCGAAGTCGCCCGTGTCACCGGTGTCGAGCTCCGTGAAATCGTCCGCGCGCTTCTGCTCCTCCAGCCACTCCTTCGTCTGTGAGTCGGAGGGGAAGACCGCGCCGGTCGCGCCGAGCTCGGCGATCATGTTCGCGATCGTCCCGCGCTCGGTGTAGGTGAGTGTGGACGTGCCCGGGCCGGTGAACTCGAAGATCGCCCCGCGGCCACCCCGGACGCCGAGGCGGCGCAGCAGCTCGAGGATGATGTCCTTGGCCTGGATCCAGGGCCGCGCGAGCGCGTTCTCGAGGAAGACCCCGACGATCTTCGGGCACGGCAGCTCGAACGGGTGCCCGGCCATGCAGACGGCGGCGTCGAGCCCGCCGGCGCCGATCGCGACCATCGCGCACGAGCCGGCCTGGGTCGTGTGGCTGTCCGCGCCGACGAGGGTCTTGCCCGGGACGGCGAAGCGCTCGCAGTGGACGTAGTGGCAGATGCCGTTGCCGGGGCGGGAGAACCAGGCACCGTAGCGGGCGGCGAGCGCCTGCAGGAAGCGGTGGTCGTCAGGGTTCTTGAAATCGATCTGGAGGATGTTGTGGTCGACGTAGATGACCGCCGCCTCCACCTGGACCCGGCCGACGTCGAACTCCTCGAATTGCATCATCGCCATGGTTCCGGTGGCGTCCTGGACGAGGGTCTGGTCGACTTTGAGCCCGATCTCTTCGCCGGGGTTCAGCTCGCCGCGGACGAGGTGGTCTTCGAGGATCGTGCGGGCGAGCGAGGCCATCGGTCAGAGCCTAACGAGGGTCAGTGTGAGGCTGTTGCACTTTCGGCGCTTGGGCGTTCCGATGCGTGCGGAATTCCCCGTTATGCGGTTACAAGCCGTCACGGAGGTAGAGACTGGCACGGATGGGGCGAGGCTGCGTGGGCATGCCCGGCGCCTGCCCCATCTCGCGGCAATTAGAAACAGGCGGAGGAGGGCTTAGCCCTCCGGACGCCTGTTTGGGGAGGAGGTTAGTGGCCACCGGCCCCTGCGCCGGCGGGCTGTCGCCGGGCTCAGTAGCGCAGGAGGGCGGCGATCCCCTCGACCGGCTCGAGATCCTTCACGCGCAGCGCGCACGCCTTCCCGCCGTGCCCGAGGGTCTGATGGACGGCGAGGTCGAGCCCGTGCTCCTGCTCTTCCATGCGGGTCCCATCGAGCGGACAGTTGCCGCCGTCGACCGCGGCACGCCCACACTCCGGACACCGCCACGCGGTCCGCTCCGTCCCGTCCTCGTAGAGCAGCACCTCGACGCGCCCGTCCGAGGCCGCCTCCAGGGTCTGCTCCCACCCCGAGGCCGCCCGCCCGTTGCGCCCGGCTTCCTCCCGCCAGCGCTCGACGGCCGCGCGCTCTTCTTGCTGGCGCCACTCCTCCAGGACGGGACGCACGAGCGCAAGCAGCTCCGACGGCTTCGCGTGTGCTTCGGCATGCGTCCAGCCCACCAAGGCCGCGCGTGCCTCGCTCGGCAGCAGCTCCGCGAACTCGGCCTTCGTGTCCTCCGAGCAGACGACCACGACCCGCGGTCGCCCCAGACGCCGCACCTGGCGCTCGAGCTCCTCGGCCACAGCGCGCAGGTGATCCTGGACGAGTCGCTCGATGTGGCGCTGGTAGTTGGCCTGCGACCACCCGCCCTGGTCGTGCCGCCGGTAGGGCAAGTCCACCGTGCGATCGGCGAGCTCCTGCAGGCGGCCGCCGTTCAGGCGGTAGAGCTTGCCCTGCTCGCGGCTCACGACGGCGATGATCGCGCCCTCGCCGCGCCCGACCAGCGGCACCAGCGGAGCGAGATAGAACTCACGCCCCACTTCGGCCGCGTCCGGCACCGAGTCGGTGAGCGCCAGCGGCTTCCAGAAGTTGTCGAGCCCGGCGCAGAAGATCGCCAGCCCATGCGCGCCCTCGCGGCTGAACTCCTGCTCCAGATAGCGCCGGATCCGGTCGACGTCTGCCTTCAGCCCCTCGCGCTGGGCGTGCGTGAGGCCCCGACCTTCCGCGTCGTCGCGCAGTTCGTCCAGCAGTGAATTGACTCGCGACTGGACGTCGCCCGCCGTGGGAGAGATGCTGGGATCAAGATCGAGATAGAGGCTGATTGCGCAGCCCTGTTGAGCCTGAAATGCGGCCAGCTCGCGCAGGCTGTCCCAGCTTATGGTTCCTGCCATGAACCCCCTTCGGCTTCCTGCGGAGGCGGGATTGTACTCATCCGTTTGGGGAACGTTAGGTTCATCCGCGTCGTTGATTACGGTAGAGGTGCAAATGAACGAGAACGACGTACGCAAGGTAATCATCATCGGCGGCGGGCCCGCCGGCTACACGGCCGCGTTGTACGCCGCGCGTGCCAACCTCGCGCCGCTGGTGATCGAAGGCTTCGCCTGGGGCGGACAGCTCATGATCACGAGCGACGTCGAGAACTACCCCGGCTATCCGGACGGCGTGCTCGGGCCCGAGATGATGGCCGAGTTCCGCCGCCAGGCCGAGCGCTTCGGCGCCGAGTTCATCACAGACGATGTCACCGGCGTCGATTTCTCCGAACGCCCATTCTCGATCTTCGCCGGCGAGGGTGAATATCGCGCGGAGACGATGATCGTGGCCACGGGCGCAACCGCACGGCAGCTCGGGCTGGAGTCCGAGCGGTCGCTCCAGGGCCGAGGCGTGTCGTACTGCGCCGTCTGCGACGCGGCCTTCTGGCGCGATGCGAACGTCGTGGTCGTCGGAGGCGGCGACTCGGCGATGGAAGAGGGAATCTTCCTGACCAAGTTCGCACGCAAGGTCACGATCGTCCACCGCCGCGACGAGTTCCGCGCGTCCCCGATCATGCTCGATCGGGCGCGGGCGAACGACAAGATCGAGTTCGCGACCAACGCCGTCGTCGACGAGGTGCTCGGCGGAGACAAGATGACCGGTGTGCGCCTTCACTCAACGGTGTCCGACGAGACCTGGGAGCTGGTGGCGGACGCCCTGTTCGTCGCGATCGGTCACGACCCGACGACGAAGCTCTTCCTAAACCAGCTCGACCACGACGAGGCCGGCTACCTGATCACGGAGCCGGGCTCCACCCGCACGAACGTCCCGGGCGTCTTCGCCGCCGGCGACGTGCAGGATCATGTCTACCGCCAGGCCGTGACCGCCGCCGGCTCCGGCTGTATGGCGGCGCTCGACGCGGAACGGTTCCTGGCCGCCCTCGAAGGTCACGAGGGAACGGCTCTGACCGCGCCCCGCGAGGCGGCCGAGGTCTAGCCGAAGCGCGAGCTAGTCTCGCCGCATGGCTCAGGCGGCGAACTGGGTCGATCTCCTCGATCCGACGGAGCAGGAGCTGCGGGACAAGCTCCCGCAGGACATTCACGAGAGCGCGCTCGAGCTCCTTTGCGCACCCGCACAGCACGAGGACGAGCCGCGGCCACGCCTGGACGGCCAGGGAAGCTACGTATTCGGCATTTTCCTGGTGGCAGTCGCCGTCCCCGAAGAGGATTCCGTGTACTACCAGGAGATCGATCTCATCATGACCAAGGCCTCGCTCCTGACGGTGCGCAAGACCCCCGAGCGTGGCAAGCCGTTCGACGTCTCCCCGCTGATGAAGTCCGTTCGCGATACCGACAGCGTCGGGATGGTCGCGTACCGCATCATCGATCAGATCGCCGAGGCGTACCTCGACCTCATCGACGACCTCAACGGCGAGATCGAGGAGTTGGAGGACAACATCGAGGCGTGGAAGCCACAGCGCATCCGCGAGCGCATCTCCAAGCTTCGACACGACATGCTGCACATCCGCCGAACACTGGCGCCCATCCGGGACGCGGTGCGAGAGGTGGTCGACAACCGTGTCGACGTGGAAGACGACACGCTGTTTCCCCACAGCGTGGAGATCGCATTCGGCAGCGCATACGACAAGCTGCTGCGTGCAAGTGAAGGACTGGACTTCTCACGCGATCTTCTCGGCGGCGTCCGCGACTACTACCTGGCGAAGGTGGCGAACGACCAGAACGAGGTCATGAAGCGGCTGACCGTCGTCGCGTCGCTCCTGCTGGTCCCGACCTTCATCGTCGGCCTCTACGGCCAGAACTTCCTCCACATCCCCGAGATCCGCTTCCTCGGCGGCTGGGGCTACTTGTGGTCCTGGGGCTGGATCCTGGCAACGACCGCGGCTCAGCTCGTCTACTTCCGGCGCAAGGGTTGGATCTGACCTAGGCCGCCTCGCTACGCTGGCCGCGGTGCCGTACTTCATCTGCCCGAACTGCAAGGAACGTTCAATCGACATCGACAGAGTCGAAGGGCTGAGCGACGAACCGGTCTCCTGTCGCTCGTGCGGCTTCGGGTTCCTGTTCGAGCTCATGGACGACTACTATCCCGCTCCCGCGACCGGATTCGTCACGTGCGATCAGCAGGGGCGCGTCCTCGCCACCGGGCGGGGCGTCTTCGAGCTGACCGGATTCCGCGAGCAGGACGTCATCGGGCAGGAGCTCGTCTCGGCGCTCGGCCTGTCCGGCTTCGACGGCGAGCAGAATCCTGCGCAGGTCGCCCTCGAATGGGGCGTCCGGCGCCTGGGACAGGCGCTCGACCTCCGGACGCGGACCGGGCGCACGAAGCGCATCACGGCTGACTTCTTCCCGGCCTATGACGTCGACGGAGGACTGCTCGTGGCGCTGACGCCGCGCGACCACGACTAAGGCCGGCTCAGGCGCGCCCAGAGGTTGTGCAGCATCCGCGAGGGCACGCGCAGCTCGGCGCTTCCCCCAAAGTTGAGGGTCCCCGCAGCGAAGACCTTCGCTCCTCGCGACGTCCGGTAGTAGGCCATTTCGGCGCTCTTGCCCGGCCCGAAGATGTCGGGCACTCGGGCCAGGGTGCGGAGGCCCCGAGGAGAGGATGCGGCCCGCGCGTCGATCTCGATTCCGTAGCGGCCGAACCGGCGGCCGTTGCGCAAGCCGGTTCCGTGGAAGAGCCACGGGGCGCTGCCCGCGCTCACGACCACGTACGGCGCGTTCGGATACGCGTGCCCCGACCAGTCGACGTACTGGACTCCGACCAGCGCCGCCTCCGGGCGACCGCGGTCACGCCACTTCTGGCGCCCGATCAGGCGGTGGCCGTGCTTGACGACCCGGCAGAGCAAGTTGTTGGCGACAGGAAGGCAAGGTTTCCCCCCGGTCCCGGTACCGCCTGACGATGTTGTAGACGTGCGGCGTCACGTAATCCTCGTGGCCGGCGAAGACCACGAGGTCATACCGGTGAGCCAGCCTTGTGCCGCTTCTGATCGCATCCAGATCGTCGTCGGAGAGGATCTCCGCGCCGTACCCGGAGTGGGCGAGCCAGTGCACGAAGCCCGAGTTGTAGCTTCGGTACCAGCGCGGGACGCCGTGGTCGACGTAGGGACGCCTTAGATCGACGACGTGGATGCTCGGGTCGGCGTACCACGTGTCTCCGACTCCGTCCCCGTCGACGTCGAGCAGGTTGTAGGCCTGCCACGTGTTCGTCGGGAGGATGACCGCCACTCGATACGCGCCCAGGCGGGCCGGACGAAGCACGAACGGCGCGTACCCGACACTTCCGCCCGACGAGACCACCCGGGCGAAGTAGAGCCCCGGGACCCACCGGCCGAGGGGAACCGCGATGCTCCGGCCCGGATGCCGGACCACCAGAGGATCTCCGCGCGGGACGCCGGCCATCTTGTCCTTCGAGCGGCTCCGCCGTCTCTCCGGCCCCGCCCGGAAGAGTTGGATCCGCACCGACCGCGCGTGCGTCCAGAGCTCCAGGTGCGCCACTTCTCCGGGGCGATAGCTCCCGTTGACGAAGACGACGCCGAGGCCACGCTCAACGGATGCCGGAGCCCGAGCGGTGGGTCGCGCGGCCGAGACGGCCAGCGCAAGAGCCGCCCCCCGAGACGATGCAGAGTGGCACCAGGCGCGGCACGCGCCGCATGCTAGCTCCCGCTCAGGCCGAGAGGGCATAGCCGTCCTCGCGCTCCTCCGACAGACGGCCTCGACCCATGCCTGTAGCTGCTCGAGCGCCTCGAGCGCCTTCGTCAGCCGCTGGAGCTCCTTTCGCGCGGAGCGCTCGTCGATTCCTCCGAGGATGCCGCCGCTCTCGAGCTCGGCGACCGCCTTCGCGGGGAGATGCGCGCGTGCGTCTCGTTCGATCGCCGCCTCACGAATACGGGAGCGCGCCTGCTCGGCTCGGGCAGCGAGGGCGCAGTGCTCGCCCGCGAGCATGTCGGCGTAGATCGCGAGGTCGACGGGACGCACACGATCAGGGTAGGAGCGGAAAGCGCGCACGTCTGTGTCAGATGCGCGAAGAAGGACACAGGTCGTTCAGGACGCAGTCCTCGCACTGCGGGTTTCGAGCCTGACAGACGCGGCGGCCGTGCCAGATGAGCAGATGGGGGAAGCGGCCCCAGTCGGCACGCGGGACCAGGCGCTGGAGGTCGCGCTCGATCTTGACCGGGTCGTCCTGCCGAGTGAGCCCGAGCCGCTGCGAGAGCCGCCGGACGTGCGTGTCGACGACGATACCTTGCGGCTCCCCGAGCTCCGCGGCGACCACGTTGGCGGTCTTGCGCGCCACCCCCGGGAGGCGGAGAAGGTCTTCGAGCTTGCGCGGCACCTTGCCGTCGAACTCCTCGAGCAGCATGCGCATCGTCCCTAGAAGGGCTTTCGCCTTCTGGCGGAAGAATCCGGTCTGGTAGATGTCCCGCTCGAGCTCTTCGATGGGAACCGCGAGGTAGTCCTCCGGGCGGCGGTACTTGCGGAAGAGGCGCTCCGTCACGCGGTTGACGTTCACGTCCGTCGTCTGGGCCGAGAGCATCACCGAGACGAGCAGCTCGAGATCGGAGCGGAACCGGAGCGCGATCGTGGCGTCCTGATGCTCGCGCGCGAGTCGCTCGATGATCGGCTTGATGCGTTCCCGTTTGGGGTCGACCCGCCGGCGAGCTTCGGAGACGTAGCTGCGCGCCATGGGCGAACGCTAACGAGCGGTTTCGATGCTCAATTGGCACACGAGCGGGCAACAGGGCTGCTAGGGGTTTGTCGCGTGTACCTGGTGGATGGTTCCCCCACCCGGGTGGATGGTGTGGGGGGAGTGCGGTTGATCAGAATGCGGGGCTCGAAGTCCGAGGCCTCAGGCCTGGATGCTTCGGCCGTCGCGAGCGTGGGCACGCGGAGCGTCCTCTCGCGCTCGGCGCCCGCGCTGGCGGCGCCGGTAGGCACGCGTCTTCAGCCGATTCCCGCACAGCTGCATCGAGCACCAGCCGGCAGAGCGGTTCCGCGAATAGTCGTAGAACGCCCAGTGGCAGTTCCGGCACGCTTTCAGCCGCGGCCACGTGCCGCCGCGCATGGCGTCGAAGGCAACCGCGAGGACGCCCCCGAGCGCTCCGTCCAGGCCTCCCGCGGTCGCAACCACCTCTCCCCCATCCCTGAACCGAATCGTCAGGCGCGCGCGCACGGCGGCTCGCTCCACGGTCTCCACCGCCTCCCGAGACGGCGGCCTTCGCTCGTTGTTGGCGATCAGAAGCTCGCGCAGCCCCTCCCGCGTCTCCCTTGCGCGGCGGAGCGCAGCAGGGGTCGGCGCGATGCCCTGGTCCTCGAGCCACTGCGGAAGCAACTCGCGCTCCTCGCCGTCCGTAGTGTTCACGAACACCTGCACCGCGCGGAGCGGATGCGGGGCCGCCTTGGGAAGATCGTATTGAGGTGGTCTTCTCCTAGACACCAGCGTCTATATTACGCTGGTGCCCAAGTTGACGAAGCTCACGTCGCCGATCGCCCTCGCAGGAGCACGCCTCTGGAGCCGGCGCGGACGAGCCGGGCTCGCGGCGCTGGCCGCGGCCGCGAGCGGCGCCCTGATCGCCACCGTGCTCGCCGCTTCCCTCACGGTCTCCGACCGCACGCTCGCGCGCGGCATCGCCGACCTGCCCGGATCCGAGCGTGCCGTGGGCGCCACCTGGGGCGGCCTGCCGCCGCAGGAGCCCGGAGGCGGATTCGCCGAGCTCGACCGCCTCGCCAAGCGAGCGCTCACGCCGATCACAGGCCAGAGCGCTTCGGCGTTCGTCCTCTACCGGGAGACCCGGATTGGTGGAGCGCTCGTCGACCTCGCGGCCGGCAACGACCTCGGGCGTTGGATCCGCCTGCAAAGCGGCCGCCTCCCAAGGCGCTGCACCCTCTCCCGCTGCGAGGTCGTGCAGGTTGCGGGCGCAGGGCCGCTTCCGAGGGGTTTCGTCGGCGTCGGCGAAGGCTCGCTCGTCTCGAAGGCGCCGTTCGGAAGCCTGGTCGGTTCCACGACGGCCGGCTCGATCATCCAGGCCGCCGAGCGCTGGCACCGTCCCGCCGCTCCTCCGTTCGTCGTCGCCGAAGGCGCCCGCGCCGCCGGATCTCTCCCGGCGCTCTCGTACGACTACCGCAGCTACCGCTGGATCGCGCCGCTCGAGCCGGGCGACGTCCATCCCTGGAACATCGACGCGTTCACCCGGCGGCTTGCCGAGGCGCGCGCGGCGCTGGAAAGCTCCTCGGGGCTGTTCCTGCTCGACGCGCCGGACACGCAACTCCACGCCGCAGACGCCACCGGCAGGGCGGGCGGACGCCGACTCCTCCTGCTCGGCGGCGAGGCGGCGGCGCTGCTCCTCGCGTTCGTGATTCTCGTCGGGGCGGGCTTTCGCCGCGACTCGGACGCAAGCCGGCTCCGGCTCACCTGGCTGGGAGCAAGCCGCTCACAGCTCGTGCTCGAGTCAGGCACGGAGGCCCTGACGATCGCCGCCGTGGGGACGGCCGCGGGCTGGTTCCTGGGAGTCGTTCCGGCCTTGCTGGTCGCGCGCCACTTCGGCTCACCCGGAGCAGCTGTCGTCCGCCACTCTCTGCTCTCGCCGGAGGGGATCGCGATCGCGGCGGGGCTCGCCCTCGCGGCGGCACTGATACTGCTGGCCACGGTCTGGGCGCCCACGCTTCGAATCGGAGGCATGCGTCTTTCCGGCCTCGATCTCGCCGCAGTCGGAGCCGCGGCCGTGGTCGCCATCGCCTTCGCCCGCGGCGCGACCGACACGAGTGAGCTCGCGGGCGGACAGGGAACCGGAGCGGTCCTGTTGCTGCTGCCGGGGCTCGTCGTGTTCGTGGCGGCGGTCGCCGCCACGCGTGCGGTAGGCGTGCTGCCGCGCGCGCTGGAGCGGCTTGCGCGCCGCGGCCCCCTACCCGCCCGGCTGGCGGCGCTCTCCCTTGCCCGCAATCCAGGCCGCGCAGCGATCGCGGTCGGCTTCATGGTGGTCAGCCTCGGTCTCGCCCTGTTCGCGGCCGTCTACCGCTCGACGCTGATCAGCGGCGAGCGCGACGAGGCGAGCTTCGCGGTGCCGGCGGCCGCGATCGTGAGCGAGGACGACTCCAAGCTCGTCCCGGTCTTGAAAGCTGCGCCGCTCACCGCCTACGAGCGGAGCGGCCGCGCAACCCCGGTGATCCGTCTGAGCGGAAACGTCCAGAGCGGCCAGAGCTTCACGCTGCTGGAAATGCCCGCCCCGGCAGTCGCGTCGGTGGACGGCTGGCGCTCGAGCTTCGCTTCGGAGTCGCTCGCGGAGCTCGGCCGCCGAATCGCGCCGGCCGGCGCCGTGGCGCTGCACACCGTTCCGGTTTCGCGGGGTCGCCTCACGCTTCCGGTGAGCGCCACCGGCTTCGTTCGCATCAGGGCGGCGATCGAAACCCTGGATGGCGGGTTCCGGTACGTCACCGTCCCCGGCCCCACTCCGCGCGGTCGGCTCCTCGGCTTCGCCTTCGACCTGACGAACAAGGGGCTGGACCGCGAGGCGATCTCCGGCGAAGGCGCCCACCCGCTGGGGACATTGCTGCTCAGGTTCGGGCGGCCCCAGGTCGACGGCCGCCCCCTTGCGGTCGACTTCCGCCGGTGGAGAGGAACGGGAACCGCGAGCGCCGACACGAGAGCCCGCCGGGTGAGCATTCGTTTCCTTGCAACCTCGGACGTGCAGCCGGGCTTTCGCCTGCGCCAGCCGATGGACGGCAAGGCGGTGCCGATCGTCGTCTCGCCGGCGATAGCAGCGGCGGCAGGCGGAAACGGCCTGCTCGCGCTTCAGGTGGAAGGGACGCGGGTTCTCGCCCGGATCGTCGCGACCGCCACGCGCTTCCCGTCCATCAACGGCGACTTCGTCCTCGCCGACCGGCAGACGCTCTCCACGGCCATGAACAGCGACGCTCCGGGAACGGCGGTCACCAGCGAGATCTGGCTTGGCGCACAGCCATCGAGCGGACCGCCCTTCAACCTCCTCCGCGTGAGGACGCAGCAGGCGCTCGAGGACCGCCTCTCGAGCGATCCCCTCTCGCGCGGGTCGCTGCTCGCCCTGGTCGTGGCCGCCCTCGCCGGGCTCGCGCTCGCGCTCGCGGGACTTCTGCTCGTGGTCGTATCCGACCTTCGCGACGAGCGCGGAGAGCTCTTCGACCTGGAAGCACAGGGAGCGACGCCGTCGGCTCTGCGCCGGCACCTCCGGCTGCGCGCGGCGATGGTCGTCGCCATGGGGCTCGGCGGCGGGATCGCGACGGGCGCCGTCCTGAGCGCCCTCGTCGTCGCGCTGGTCAGAGTGACGGCGAACGCGACCGAGCCGCAGCCGCCGCTCGTGCTCACGCTCGACTGGGGCTTGGTCGCGATCGGGCTCTGCGCCTTCCTCGCGCTGTCGGCCGCGCTCGTCGCCGGCGCGACCTGGCGCGCGTTCCGCGCCGAGAGCGCCGGGCGCTTCGCGGAGGTGGGCTGGTGACAGGCGCCGTCGAGCTGCGGGACGTCTTTCGCGTCTACTCGACTCCGGAGGGCGATGCGGCGGCGCTGCAGGGCCTGTCGCTTTCGGTCGGCGAGGGCGAGCTCGTCGCCGTCCTCGGCCCGAGCGGTTCGGGAAAGACGACCCTGCTCCGCGTGCTGGCGGGCCTCGACCATCCCTCTGCTGGAAGCGTCCGCGCCTTCGGGCGCGACCTCATCAGACTCCCGCCCAGGGAGCTCGCCGACTACCGCACGTCGATTCTCGGCTATGCCGATCAGCACTACAGCCTGATGCTGGCCTCTGAGCTGACGGCGCACTCGATCGTCGCGACCCCGCTGGCGCTTCGGGGCGTAGAGCGCGCCGCACGCGCCAGGCGCGCAGACGAGCTTCTCGAGCGAGTCGGCCTGCTCGACCGCCGGCATGCCCATCCCGAGGAGCTCTCGGGAGGAGAGCAGCAGCGGATCGCCGTGTGCGCCGCGCTCGCGCACAGGCCCCGCCTCTTCCTCGCGGACGAGCCCACCGGCGAGCTCGACGCCGCGAGCGCGCAGAAGCTCTTCGAGCTGATCGGCGACCTTGTGCGCAGCGAGCGGACCACCACCGTGCTCGTCAGCCACGATCCGGCCGCCGCTCCCGTCGCCGACCGGGTCGTGACGATTCGCGACGGGCGGGTGGCGGCCGAGGCAGTCCGCGACAGCGAGACGACGAGCGACGCGATCGTCGTCGGGCGCGGCGGGTGGCTGCGGCTTCCGGAGGAGTATCTGCGCCGGGCGCGCATCCAGTCCCGCGCCTCTGCCCGGGTTGAAGGGGACGAGATCGTCGTGCGCGCCTACGAGGCGGACAGGCCGGTGCCGGCCGCCGAGCCGGAAGCGGGAAACGGCATCGCCGCCCCCTCCCTAGCGGCCGTGGCCGAGCTTCGTTCTGTATCGAAGGCCTACGGACGCGGCTCGACCGTCCGCGAAGTTCTCCGCGGGCTCGACGCCACCTTCCCAGGGGGCACGCTCTGCGCGGTCACCGGCCCCTCCGGATCCGGCAAGACCACCCTCCTCCACCTCCTGGCGGGGCTCGAGCTTCCAGACGGCGGCGAAGTCGTGGTCGACGGCCTCACCCTGTCGGAGCTCGGGCGTGAGGAACGCGCCCGCGTCCGCTCGCAGAAGATCGCGTTCGTCGGCCAGGAGCCGGGACTGACCCCGTTCCTGAGCGCGACGGAGAACGTCGAGCTGGGGCTCGCCCTGCACGGCGCCGGTGACGGCGCGGTCGAGACTCTCGCCTCGCTCGGGCTCGCGGAGAGAGCCGGCCAACGCGTCTCCAGGCTTTCCACCGGAGAGCGCGGCCGGGTCGCGATCGCCCGCGCGGTCGCGTCCGGGTGCCCACTGATCCTCGTCGACGAGCCGACGTCGAGGCTGGACGAGGCGAACGCGCTGTCCATCGCGGCGCTCCTCGCGCGGCTGGCGCGCGAGACCGGTGCCGCGGTCGTCTGCGCAACGCACGATCCGATCCTGGTCGAGCAGGCCGACCGCGAGCTCTCGCTTGCCTAGCCCGCGTCAGGCGACTACGACCGCGTCCGCAGGCTCGTTTCGGGCACCACGCAGGCGCGGCCCGGCGCAGACGATGTCGAGCGCCGGGCAGTCGGCGCAGGCGAACTCGCTCGGCGTGGGCCGGAAGTCCCCGGCCTGAATCCGGTCGATCGCCGCGCTCAGGTGCCGTTCGAGCTCCGGCAGCTCGGCGCGTTCGTACACCCGCTGCGCGACTGCGTCGGGCCGCTCCAGGAACTGGTAGGCGACCTCGACCTCGTCCGCTCCGGCGCGGAAGCAGGCGAGCGCGTACACGAGCCGCTGGATGCCGTACTCCTGCTCGACGATCTCTTCCGGAGAGTGCTCCTCGAGGGCGTTCGTCTTGTAGTCGACGACGAGGGCGCGCCCGTTCGCGATCTGCAGGACGTCCAGCCGGCCGTGCAACAGAACGCCATCGTGCTCGAAGGCGAACCCCTTCTCGGCCACTGCGCCCGGCAACTCCGCGATCCTGGTCGCGAGCTCGGACTCGCAGTAGGCGGAAACGAACCCGCGTATCCGCTCGATCTCAACGTCGGTCGCCGCGGGATACCGCGCGCGCACGGCCTCGGCAGTCTCGGCCGTGTCAGGGGCGCGCGGAGCCCCGAGCTCGATGCGCTCGAGCAGCGCGTGCGCCGCGTCTCCCATCTCGGTGGCCGCGAGCCCCTCCCCGCCCGGGACTTCGCCGCGCCGGCGGACAGGGGGCATGCCGGCGACGCGCTCGGCATAGAAGCGGTAGGAGCAGCGGTCGAACAGGGAGATCGCGCTGTACGAGAGGCTCCGGACGCGGAAGCGCGGCGGTTCCGGCACCGGAGAGAGCTCGGGCAGGGTAGGCGCCTCGAGCCGGCGGACGCCGTTCTCGCCGGCCGCGAACAGGGCGAGCTGAGCCTCCTCGTCCGGCTCCTCGGCGCTCGGCGCGGCCGGCGGCGCATAGCGATCGAGCCGCAGCAGCAACCGGGCATCTCCGCGGACGATCTCCACGGGACCGTCGCCCGCGTCGTCAAGCTCTTCCGGCCCGAGCCGCTCGAGCACCCACCCAATCGGCGTCTCCGACTCCGACCGGCGGGACGGGTCGATCGAGCCGGAGACGATCAGGCGGTCGATGGCGCGCGTCATCGCCACGTAGTAGAGGCGGCGCCGCTCGTCGCGATCGGCCTCCTGCTCCGCCTGCTTGACCTCCTCGTACTCCGCGGTCGGGAGGCGGCTGCCGGTCTCGGGATGGGCGACCTTGAAGCCGAGGCGACCGTCGGGTAGGCAGAGGATCTCGTCCCCCCGCGTCGGCGCCCGGTCGCGGCCGGCGTCGGCGACGACGACCACCTTGAACTCGAGCCCCTTCGCCGCATGGATGGTCAGGAGGCGGATGACATCGGTGCCTTCCTCCTCGGCGACCGCCTCCAGCTCGGGCGCGCCGACTAGGTCCTGCTCGCGCGCGAAGCGGACGAAGCCCTCGAGGTCGCGCCCGCGCAGCTCTTCGTACGAACGCGCCAGCCGTCCCAGCTTGCGCAGGTTTGCGTACCGGCGCCGGCCGTCCTCCTGGGCGAGCACGGCCAGGTCGTAGTCGTGCTCGACGACGATCTGCTCGCACAGCTGTTCCAGTGAAAGCCGGGCCGCCTGGCCGACCAGGCGCTCGTAGCGTTGCCGAAAGGCCAGGATGAGGCGTTCGTCGCGCCCGTCGACTCCCTCCGGGACGGAGCGCTCGAGGCCGGAGTAGAGCGGACGACGGCCCGCAGCGCGCCGGAGCAGGACGAGCGCGTCGTTGGAGGCGCCAACGAACGGCGAGGCGAGCACGGTCACGAGCGCCTCGTCGTCGTAGCGGTTGTGCACGAGCCGCAGGTAGGCGAGCAGGTCGGTCACCTGCTGGCGGCTGTAGTAGTCGCGCCCGGTGGCGCGGAAGGTGGGCAGGCCGAGGGCGCGCAGCGCGTCCTCGTACCGGCGCGCGTCCGTCCCGGCCGCGAAGAGCAAGACGATCTCGCCCGGCGTCGCCTCGCCGGAGTCCACGAGCTCCTTGACCCGCCGCGCGACGTGCGCGGCCTCGCCCTCGCGCCAGTGGACGCCGGTGTCGGCATACGACGCCTTGTCGGTGACCAGAAGCTCGACTGCGGCTCCGAAGGCCGGATCGGGGAAGCGGCCCGCGGCGTTGAGGGGCTGGAACGAGTCGCCGAAGTCCGTCTCGAAGAGGTGGTTGATGACCTCGAGCACCTCCGGCCGGGCGCGATAGTTCTCGGTCAGCGCCAGCACTCCCCCGGACTGCTCGCGCCGCTCGCGGAAGACCTCGACGTCGGCGTGCCGGAAGCGGTAGATGGACTGGAACTCGTCCCCGACGAAGAACAGCTCGTCCGTCTCCAAGAGGTCGATCAGCTCGCACTGGAGGCGGTTCGTGTCCTGGAACTCGTCCACCATGATCGAGCGCAGGCGCCAGCGCTCCTTGTCGCGGATCTCCTCGTTGCCTGCGAGCAGGTCGCGCGCCCGAAGCTGGAGGTCCTCGAAGTCGACCGCGGCCTCGCGGTCCTTCGCCTCCTGGTAGGCGGCGTCGAAGGCGAGCAGGAGCGCTTGCAGAAGCCCACGGTCGCGTGCGGCCAGCTCCTCGAGCGCCGCCTGCTGGACGGCCTCGCGCGCCTGCTCGTACGTCTCGAAGCGCTCGCGCCGCTTCCCCTTGGCCGCGAACCCCGAGAGGTCGAGCAGCTCCTCGGCCCCCGGTGATCCATCGAGCAGCTCGAGCAGGCGCGCCGCCTCGTCCGCTCCCTCGTCCCGGGCGACGCAGCGGGCCGCCTCGCGCAGCTCCTCGATCCTCTCGGCGAGCTGAGACGGCAGTCCCGGGCCGAGGTCGAGCTCGCGTCCCGCCGAGCGCAGCGTGTCGTAGGCCGAGGTAAGCATGCGGCGCAGTCCTCGAGCCCCGTAGGTGGAGAGGAGCCGGAGCCGCTCCGGCTCGCCCGCCTCGCAGAAGCTCGTCAGCGCAGACTGGAAGGCCTCACTCTGGAGGACGCGCGCCTGGCTCTCGTCCAGCACGCGGAAGCGCGGGTCGAGCCCAGCCGCAAACGGGTAGGTCCGCAGGAGGCGGTTGCAGAAACCGTGGATGGTCGAGATCCGGGCGCGGTCGAGCTCGAGGGCGAGGTCCTGGCGCCCGAGCTCGAGCAGCCTGGCGCGGATCCGGCCCCAGAGCTCTCCCGCGGCGCGCTCGGTGTAGGTGATGACGAGGATGGAGTCGACGTCGATTCCCCGCTCGCACACGGCGCGCACGTAGCGCTCGACCAGCACCGTCGTCTTCCCGGTACCCGCTCCCGCCGAGACGAAGACGAGACCGGGGGCGTCGATCGCGGCCAGCTGCTCCGGATTGACGGTCGTCATGCGCGGCTCACCCGGCACATCGGCGCCAGCTCGCACCAGGTCGGGCAAGGGAACCCTCCCCGCGGGTCGTGGCGCACGTCTCCGGAGCGGATGCGCTCGACCAGCCCGCCGGCGGTCGCGCTCGCCCGCTCGACTTGCGCCCAGAACTCCTCGTCGTCCAGATAGTCCGTCCTGGTGAACCCGGGCAGCTCCTTCTTCGCCTCCGCGCGCAGCAGCCCCCTCGCCGCCCGCTCTCCGGAAAGCGCGCGGTAGAGGCCGCCCAGCGGCTCCACGCCGACGAGATCGCGCAGGACGAGCATGTACAGCGGGATCTGCAGCTTGAGCTCGGACTCGATCTTCGCGGCCGACCAGGCGGTCTTGCCCGACTTGTAGTCCTGGACGATCCCCCGCGCACTGAAGGGATCGAGGTCAATGCGGTCGATCTTCCCCGAGAGCGAGAAGCCGTCGAGCTCCAGTCCCCGTCGCAGCTCCGGCGCCGAGCGCTCCGCCCCGAACAGCACCTCGAACCGCCGCGGCACGAGCGGCGTCTCCAGCTCCGCCTCCCGACGCACGAAGTGCTCCAGGTCATGGCGCAGGCTTCCCTCGAGCTCCAGCCGGTCGAGGTCGGACAGCTCGAGCCGGACGCCTCCTGCGAGCGCCTCGTCTAGGCACTCGCCCATGAACTCGACCGCCCGCTCGACGTGCTCCGGCTCGACGCGCTCCATGCCGAGCCGTTTCGGCAGCCCGGAAAAGAACTTGTACAGGGCCTGGTGCGCGACCAGCCCGCGCAGGCGGGCGTCGACCTGGGCGTCGATCGTCCTGGGGTTCACGATTCGCTCCAGGAACCAGATCGACGAGCAGCCGGCGAAGCTCTCCAGCTCGGTGACGGCGAAGCTGTCGCGGGACCGGAAGCCTGCGAGCACGGCCGGGTGCCGGACGGCGGTCGGCCGCTGGAAGGCTCCCCGGGCGCGGTCGAGCTTGCGCGACCACCCGTTCGCCTCGCCGAGCGAAAGGGCAGTGTCGAGGTCGCGGGGAAGAAGACCGGCGACCGCGCGAAGGCGCTCCCGCTCGGTCGGCGCTTGCTCGAGCGGCCAGGTCAGCGCCGACAGGCGGCGCCGGGTCGTCCAGCGCTCGACGGTGTCGATCGGGAACAGCGAGCGCACCTCGTCCCAGAACGGGCTCGGCTCGCGCGGCGAGCCCTCGTCGCCGGCGGCCTCGCGCACGAGATAGAGGCGGTTTCGAGCGCGCGTGCAGAGGGTGTAGAAGAAGTAGCGCTCGCGGCCGATCTGGTCGGGACGGGACAGTCGCGTGCGCTTCCACCGGTCGATCTCGGCACGCTCCTCGTCGTCCAGGAACGGGGACGTGCGGGGCCTCCGCGGCAGGCCTCCCTGCTCGAGGCCGAGGGCGAAGACGACGTCGTAGGAACGCGTGCGTGCGCGCATGAGATCGAGCACGTGGACGCGGCCCGGCTCGTACGCGGAGGCGGAGCGCACAGTGGCCCGCTCGAGCGTCGCGACGACGTCCTCGCGCGACAGCGCTTCGCCCAGCCGCTCCCAACCCTCGAGCTCGTCGGCGATGCGGGCGACCGCTTCATATGCGCGCAGGTCGAGCCTGGCCTGCTCGCCGACCGGCGGGCTCTCCAGGCCGTACGCGGCGCGGAGCATCGAGGTGGTCAGGCTCCTGAGCGCCGCGACCGCGGGGCCTTCGCGCACGTCGTCGAGGAACGGAATCGGCTTGCCGCGAAGCTTGGCCGTCTCCTCCTCGACCCGCTCGTGCGAGCGGATCGCACGCCCGCGCAGCCGGCCCTCGAGGTAGTCGACGTGTGACTTCGGCAGCCCGGAGAAGGGAGTGCGGAGGAAGCCGTACAGGTCGGGGCGGGTTCCGCGGAGCCAGGCGAAGCGGAGCATGGAGAGGAGCGCGCGGCCGAAGGGTGTCTGGCCGAGCCGCACGGGGCCCTCGATCGCAAACGGGATCCCGAGCGTGGACAGCGCGGTCTCGACCGGAGCCCGGAGCGCGTCGAGCGACGGGCACACGATCGCGATCTCCTCTGCGGCGGTGCCGTCGCGCAGCAAGGCCAGGATCTCCTCCCCCACCAGCTCCAGCGTCGCCCGCTTCCCCGCTCCCTCGAAGAAGCGCAGCTCGCCGGTCAGGCGAGGCGGCTCGGGCGGCGACGCCGAGAAGAGAGCGCGCTCGAGGTAGGCGAGCCCCGGGGCCACCCACTCGGCGGAGCGCGGAGCGAGCTCTTCGATCCGGCCGTCCGCGAGCGAGGCGAGGTCGGCGGCCGTGCGTCCGAGCGAGGCGAAGGCCTCCCGGCCGGGCTCGTACGGAAGCGAGACCGTCACGTCGGAGCGGGCGGCGAGGGCCTCGAGCAGCGCCCACTCCGCGCCCGTCAGGTCCTCGAAGCCGTAGGCGAACACGGGGCGGCCGTCCCAGGCGTCGAGATCGCCCGCGACGCGCTCGGCGGCGCGGCGGCGCTCGAGGTCGCGGTCCCACAGTCCCAGCCGGTCGAGCTCACCCCGGTACGCGCGGTAGAGGCCCGCCAGTGCTTCGTGACCCAGATCCTCGGGCTCGATCAGCCCGGACTCGAGCTCGCCCAGCACCGAGGTCAAGGTGTCCGAGAAGCCGGGGAAGCCGGCAGAGCTCGAGAGGCCGTTCAGGGGCGCGCTCGAGACGGCGCTGCGCACGAGGAGAGCCCGCTGCGTACGCGTCGCCACCGGACGCGCGTTCCCGTTTCCGCGGGCGAGCTGCTCGAACAGGTCCCCGAACGTTCCGATCGTCCCTCCGAGCAGGGCGGGCGAGCGGCGGAGGAGATCGCGCTCGATGCGGTCGACGTCCGACCGGTTCGGCACGATGAGGACTGCGTCCCGGTCGAGCGTCGCCAAGTAGCGGTCGAGCAGGGCCGCAACCTTGCCGGAGCTTGCCGGCCCCGCGAGCAGTGTCAGAGCCACACAGTTGATCCTAGTCCTGCCGTCTGACGGTTCAAGGTGGCCGCCGCCGCCAGGTGTGGAAAGAGCGTAGATCCGCTCGCTCCGAGGCGCCCGTGGGCGAGCGAGAGCACGGAGCAAGAGAGGCGGGCCGAACAGCCCGCCTCTCGAGAAGCTGGTTAGGCGGCCTTCGGGCGGCGGCCGCGCCGTGCGGCGGCGCGGGCATTCGTCCGCTTGCTCATGTCACCCGCGCAGTCGTCGCAGAGGTCGGCCTGGCGGGCGCCGCGACGGGCGTCCGAATACGTGATGCGCATCGTGCCGCCTCTGCCTTCGGCGACTTCCTCACCACATGCGTCACAAACGAGGACGGTTTTTCGAGCCACGCTCGCTCCTTCCGTTTCCAGTTTCGACTTCGTCACCCTAGCTGATACCAGGAGCGCAAATCACGCTGCCTTGCGCACGCGGCCATTACGCGCGGATCGAAGGAGCTCGAGAAGCGCTTTCTCTTCGGTGTTGAGAGTTGTTTCGCGCGCAGACAGGACGCGCAGATCGCGAGGACGGAAGTCGGCGATCGTCGTCCCGGAGAGATATTGCTCGACGACGGCTGGGCTGACGTACGACTCGCGCGCAACGGCCGGTGTATTTCCGAGCCGCTTACCGACTTCCGTCATAACCGCGGCGATATGACGCTTCGCTTCAGCTTCGTTTTGAGCAACTCCGCTCAGCGAAGGCCACCGCGGCAATGAGAGTGCCTCCCCAGGTGCGAAAGTCCTTCGCGGTAAACTCCTCGCCCATATGTTCGGAGATGTATTCGTTCAGCCGTGGCACAGTCAAATTGCGGAGGCTGCCATTCCACCGGTAGCGAAAGACGCGTCCGCCGCCGTCGAGTTGGAGTAACTCACGGATTGCATCGGCGAGCTCGGAATCGACGAGGGCGGTGTGCACTTGTGCGCGACCCTTGCCGCGAAAGCGGAACGTTATGCGATCGCCGCGCACGCGAACATGGCGCTTGGTCAACGTCGTGATCCCATACGTCCGCGATGTGCGAGCCGCCCGCTCTGACCCGGCTCTGAACCAGCCGAGATTGACCAGGCTCACCGCAAGCGCGCAGATCCGCTCCGGCTCCAAGTGCTCGAGGTCGAGGTGCTCTGCGATCGCCTTGCGCAGAGTCGGCAGGCGCTCGGCGAACCGAATCATCTTGTCGAACTTCGCGCGTTCCTGGGCGGCGCGGAATTCTTCGTGGTACAGGTACTGGCGGCGTCCGGCGGCATCGGTTCCGGTCGCCTGGAGCTTGGCCCTGGGCCGCGGAGAGATCCACACGTCCCGCCATGCCGGAGGAATCGCCAGCGACTCGATCCGGGCGAGCTTTTCCGGGTCGCTGATCTGTTTTCCGCGGCGATCGACGTATCGAAACGGTCGTCGCCATCCGAGCCGCCGCCACCCTCCGCGCCTAGGCATGGCTGCGATATAGCCGGATCGGGCGCGGGCTAATCGCGCCAGTAGAATCGCGTTGTGGCCGCCCGCACGATCGTCGTGCTGGAAGGGGACGAGACCGGGCAGGAGCTGCTCAAGGAAGCGCTGCGCGTCCTCGATTCGAGCGTCATCGGCACCTCGTTCGAGTTTCCGCGCCTCGATCTCTCCCTCACATCCCGCCGCGAAACGAAGAACGCCGTCGTGTACGAGGCGGCCAAAGCCGTCCGAGAAGCCGGCCTGGGACTGAAAGCCGCCACCATCACGCCCGAAGGACCGAAGGACGTCGGTTCCCCCAATCGGATCCTGCGCGAGGAGATCGGAGGCCGCGTGATCGTCAGAACCGGGCGCAGGATTCCGGGAATCGCCCCCCATGCCGGCGTCCACGCCCCGATCTCTGTCGTGCGCATGGCGGTCGGCGACGCCTACGGGGCGAAGGAATGGCGTGAAGGGCAGGGCGACGAAGAGGTCGCGTTTCGAACCGAGCGAATCGAGCGACGGATCTGCCGCTCGGTCGCCGAGTTCGCCTTCCGCGAGGCGGAGCGATCCGGCGCCACCGTCTTCGGCGGGCCCAAATACACGGTCAGCCCGATCTACGAGGGGTTGTTGAAGGAGGAGATGGACGCGGCCGCGCAGCGCCACTCCGAGGTGCCGTACGAGCCGCAGCTGATCGATGCCACCTTCGCGCTCCTGCTCGCCTCGAGCGGCGATCCACTCGTCATTCCGGCCCTGAACCGCGACGGCGACATCCTCTCCGACCTTGTACTGCCGCTGTTCGGATCGATCGCCGGCGCCGAATCGCTCCTCGTCGCGTTCGACGACGACTTCGTCGTGCAGGCGCTCGTCGCCGAGGCGGCGCACGGCACGGCGCCCTCGCTGCAGGGCAAGAACGTCGCCAACCCGATGGCGATGATCCTGGCCGGAGCTGCGCTCCTCGCCCACGCGGACGAGGAGGACGCCGCCCGCGCGATTCGGGAGGCGTGTTTCGAGGCCGTCTCGTCCGGCATGCGCACGGCCGACTTGGGCGGCCATGCAGGAACGAGCGAGTTCACGGACGCCGTCATCGAACGCGTTCGAGCCAAGCTCGAGGCGTGGGCGTCGCTCTAGGGAGTCTCCTCTTCCTTCATCGCCCGCTTCGTCGCGTAGTGCACCGCGACGCCAAGCCCGATCGCGAGGGCGACGGCGATCGCGCCGCCGATCAGCCCCCAGCGCTGGATCGAGTGCGCCGCCGCCTCGCCCAGGTAGTACGAGACGAGCCCGACCAGCAGCGCCCAGCAGATCCCGCCTGCCGCGTTCCAGACGAGAAAGCGCCACCAGGGCATGTGCGCGATGCCCGCGACCCATGCGCCGGCAACTCTCAGCACCGCCACGAAGCGCGCAATGAAGATCGTCTTTCCGCCGTGCCGCTTGAAGAACCTCTGCGCGGGCGGGATGAACCGGTCGCGCAGGCGCCGCGTCCAGGCCCAGCGATTGAGGACGCGGGTCCCTCCCTCGCGCCCGATCCAGTAGCCGATGTTGTCGCCGATGATGGCGGCCACCGCCGCCACCACGATGACCGCCTCGATCTCGAAATGCCCTCGCGAAGCGAGCACGCCGGCCGTGACCAGCGCCGTCTCGCCCGGCAGCGGAACCCCCGCGGACTCCATCCCGATGAGCAGAAACAGAATGATGAGCCCGTAGCTCTCGATGAGCTCGATCACGCCGAGACCGTAGCGGCACGACGGCACCAAGGCCGGAATAGAGTTCGCGCATGAAGATCGGAGTTCCGCGGGAGACAGCCTCGGGCGAGCGCCGCGTCGCGCTCGTTCCCGAGACCGTCGCGCGCCTGGTCTCGGACGGGCTCGAGGTCGTGGTCGAGAGCGAGGCCGGCGCGGAGGCGCCCTTCCCGGACGAGGCTTACTCGGAAGCCGGGGCGAGCGTCGCCACCCGCGGCGAGGCCTTGGGCGCCGAGGTCGTGGTCAAGGTGCAGAAGCCGAGCGAGGAGGAGATCGGGGAGTTCCAAGAGGGAGCCGTTCTGATCGCGTTGCTGCAGCCGCTGACGGACAAGGAGGGAATCGAGCGGCTGTCCGAGCGCGGCGTGATCGGGCTGGCGATGGAGTCGATCCCGCGCATCACGCGTGCGCAGCCGATGGACGCGCTCTCCTCCCAGGCCACGGCGTCGGGTTACAAGGCGGTCCTCCTCGCCGCCGACCGGCTGCCCAAGTTCTTCCCCATGCTGATGACGGCTGCCGGAACCGTGGCACCGGCAAAGGTGCTGGTGCTGGGCGCCGGCGTGGCGGGCCTGCAGGCGATCGCGACCGCCCGCCGGCTCGGCGCGGTCGTCTCCGGGTTCGACGTGCGCCCGGTGGTGAAAGAGCAGGTGGAGAGCCTCGGAGCGACCTTCCTCGAGCTCGGCGTGCGCGGCGAGGAGACCGAGGGTGGATACGCGCGGGAGCTCTCGGAGGAAGAGCAGCGCCGACAGCAGGAGGAGCTGGAAGAGCGGGTGCCGGACTTCGACGTCGTGATCACGACCGCGCTCGTCCCGGGCCGGCCGGCACCGCGGCTGATTCCGGCTTCAGCCGTCGCCGCCATGCGTCCCGGGTCGGTGATCGTCGACCTGGCGGCGGAGGCCGGCGGAAACTGCGAGCTGACCGAGCCGGGCGAGGTCGTCGAGCGCGAGGGCGTCACGATCGTGGGGCTCCTGAACCTCCCCAGCACCATGCCGTTCCACGCAAGCCAGCTGTACTCCAAGAACGTCGCCGCGCTCCTCGCGCACCTCATTCGCGACGGCAAGCTCGAGCTCGACTTCGACGACGAGATCACGGCGGCGACGTGCGTGACGCGCCGTGAGGAGGTGCGCGCATGAGCGGGGGCAAGAGAGCCGCCGGCGCGCTCCTCGGGCACCGCTGGCAAAGGGGGCAAGTCGGCGGCACGCAGGGCGTACAGAGAGGTACGTTCAAGCGCCGTCGGCGCAGCATCCTGCAGCCAGCGGCGTCAGCCGTCGGCGGGGCCGGGCTTCGCCCGGCGGTAGCTGACGGCGGCGAGGAGCGCGCATGAGGCCCGCCCAGATCATCATCGAAATCACGATTCTGATCCTGGCGATCTTCCTCGGCTTCGAGGTGATCTCGAAGGTTCCGACGCTCCTGCACACGCCGCTCATGTCGGGGACGAACGCCATCCACGGGATCGTGATCGTCGGCGCGATCATCGTGGCGGGGCTTCCCGACCAGCCGACCTGGATTCGCATCGTCTCGCTGGCGGCGGTCGCGCTCGGGACGATGAACGTCGTCGGCGGGTTCGTCGTGACCGACCGGATGTTGGAGATGTTCAAACGCAGGCCCGGGGAGGGCAGTGAGCCGAACCGACGCGATTAATCTCGCCTACCTGGTCACGATCGTGACCTTCATCCTGGCGCTGCGGTTCCTCTCCTCCCCGGCTCACGCGCGGCTCGGGAACTGGCTGGGCGCGGCCGGGATGACGATCGCCATTGCGGCCACGTTCGCGCGCGAGGGCCTGCACAACTACGCGTCGATCCTGATCGTGATGGCGGCGTTCGCGCCGGTCGGCGCGTATGCCGCGCGCGCGGTGAAGATGACGGCGATGCCGCAGATGGTGGCGCTGTTCAACGGCGTCGGCGGCGGCGCGGCTGCGCTCGTGGCGCTGGCCGAGTTCCATGCCCACCTGCCCGAGCCCGGCCCGCTCTCCGCCGAGAGCTCCATCTCGACCGTCCTCTCCGCCCTGATCGGCAGCGTGTCGTTCGCAGGCAGCATGGTCGCCTTCGGCAAGCTCCAGGACCTGATCAGCGGGCGGCCGATCGTCTACCCCGGCCAGAAGGTCGGGAACGTAGCGCTGCTGGCAGGGCTGGTTGCGCTCGGTGTGGTGATCGTCGCGGGCGTACAACACGAGTGGATGCTGGTCGCGCTGATCTTGGGCGCGGCGCTCTTCGGCGTCCTGTTCGTGCTTCCGATCGGCGGCGCGGACATGCCGGTCGTGATCGCGCTCCTGAACGCGTTCACGGGGATCGCGGCCTCAGCCACCGGCTTCGTGCTGCACGAGAATGTGCTGATCGTCAGCGGAATGCTCGTCGGCGCCTCGGGCACGCTCCTGACGCTGATGATGGCGCGCGCGATGGGTCGATCGATCGGGAACGTGATCTTCGGAGCGTTCGGTCAGCTTCTCGTGTCACCGGCGGAAGCGGCCGCGGAGGGCGACGGGCAGGTCCGCTCGGCGAGCGCCGAGGACGTGGCGGTGATGCTCGCCTACGCACACCGCGTGATCATCATTCCGGGATACGGCCTCGCGGTCGCGCAGGCGCAGCACGACGTCCGCAAGCTCGCGGACGAGCTGGAGGCTCGGGGCGTCGACGTGCGCTATGCGATCCATCCCGTGGCCGGCCGAATGCCCGGTCACATGAATGTGCTGCTTGCGGAGGCGAATGTCCCCTACGAGCAGCTGTACGAAATGGATCAGATCAACCCCGACTTCCCGGAGGCTGACGTCGCGCTCGTGATCGGCGCGAATGACGTCACGAATCCGGCGGCGCGCAACCAACCCGGCAGCCCTATTTACGGCATGCCCATTCTCGACGTCGACAAGGCGAAGAACGTGGTCGTGATCAAGCGCAGCATGAATCCCGGGTTCGCGGGGATCGACAATCCGCTGTACCGGGATCCCAAGACGGTGATGCTGTTCGCGGACGCGAAGGACGCGGTTTCGACGCTCGTCCAGGATGTAAAGGCGCTGTAGCGCGGCTTGGCGGCCGGTGGCCACCAACCTCCTCCCCACTGCAAGCATAACCCCGAAAAGCGCACACGTGTGTGCTGGGATCGAAACAAATCTGCGACGTCGTGATCCCGATGCGGCACTAGGCTTCGCGGCGTGCAAATCTCGGTACTGAACGCGGCCCACGTCGAACAGGCAGTACTACCGGAGCGCGCTCTCGACGCGGTGCGCGACGCATTCGTCGCATATGCGCGCGGCGAATGGACGATGCCGTCGAAAGTGTACGTGCCCGCCTACCCGGCGGGTGACTTCCGCGCGATGCCGGCCCTCGGCGCCGGACACGCGCTGTTGAAATGGGTGACGTCCTTTCCCGGAAACCCGGATCTCGGCCTTCCGACCGTGATGGGCCTCGTGCTGCTCTCGGACGCCTCCAACGGCGCCCCCAAAGCCGTCCTGGATGCCGGCGCGGTGACCGCGCTCCGCACGGGAGCAGCGGCGGTGCTCGCGGCAAAAACGCTGGCGCGGGAGGACTGGGAGACTACCGCGGTCGTCGGCACCGGCGTCAACGGGCAGGCAGCGGCTCGGACGTTCTCCGCGCTCGGCCGGCAGCCCGTGCTCTTCGACCTCGACCGGGAGCGAGCGTGCGCAGCGGCAGAGAAGACAGGCGGAACTGTGGCCGAGAGCCCCGAGCAGGCCCTGGGCGCGGACGTCGTCGTCACCGTGACTCCCGCCCGCAAGGTGCTTTTCGAAGAAGGAGCGCTCCGACCGGGCCAGCACGTGAGCCTGATGGGGGCGGACGGGCCAGGCAAGGCGGAGATCGCCGTCGAGGAACTGGCTCGCGTTCGCGTCTTTTGCGACGACTGGGTGGAGTCGGACCTCTCAGGAACACGCACGCCTGAGCCCCGCGTCCGCGTTTTCTGCGACGACTGGGAACAGGCGCGGCACGGCGGAGACCTGCGGAATGCGGTCGAAGCGGGCGTCCTTGGCCGCGAAGATGTGACTCAGCTCGGCGACGTGCTCGCCGGGACGGCACCCGGCCGCCAGCACCCCGACGACATCACGGTCTTCGACTCGACCGGGCTCGCGATCCAGGACCTCGCCGTCGCGCTCGCCGCGATGGAGCGCGCGGAGCAGCTTGACCTTCCCACGATCGATCTCTAGCCGTGAACTTGCAGAAGCTCGGCGAGCACGCTGTCCACGTACATCTTTAGCTGGCGCACCTCATTCTCTCTTGACGCGACGTGGGTCGCGAGCGACCCCCGGTCGTAACTTGCCCGCGCGAGCGAACCCGTCAGTTCCTCGATAAGTGACACCGAGTCCTCTGGACTTCTGCGCGCGCCTTCCGGGACCCGCCGCGAGCGAAGGATGAAGCGAACCTTCTGCTTCTGAGTCGGAACTGTTCGGTCGCGCTCAAGCTTGAAACCGGGCGCGGCCATGACCTCCTCGTCCGGAGCCAGATGATCTAACACCTCGCGAAGTGTCTCGCGCAATTCAACTGCCGTGCCGCGAAAGGAGACTCGCTCGGCGCTTTCGTTGAGGTCGCGCAACGCCTGCTGATATGACAGCGCGGCTGATGGCACCAGCTGCTCTAGAGTCGCGATGATCCTAGTCTCGATTTCGGTAGCGAGAAAGACTCCGGAAGACCCCTCGGCTTGCCGCCGCTCACCAAGGCGGTATTCGCGCGTGAGCTCGATCCTTTGCAGGCTGCCGCGGATCTCGCGAAGGACTCGCACGTAAGACTGCTTTGCGTTGCGACCGTTTGCGAGCTCCAGGAGGCGCTGCATTTGACCGTCGAGGGCCTCGAGATCCGCTTCGCCTAGCCCCACTCCGATCAAATCGGGACGCGTTCGTCGAAAGTAGTCCTGGATGAGCGACTTGGCGCTATCGCGCGCAGCGGCCGTATTGACGTTCACGGCGCTCACACGGCCGATCGCCCGTTCGACCTCCGCCATGGACGCCAAGAGCGACTGCCAGCTGTCGTCAGCCATGGCGCCAGTTACTTGGCGTCTTTGGCAGGTGCTGCTCTCTGAGCGGTTTGTTTCCGCGCCGGCGTCCGTCGAGGCTCTTGACCGGCGACACGAGGAAGCGACTGTGTCACGAGGTTGAACCCAACGGGGTTCAACCGAAACTCGCCTCGCCCGATCCGATCGAAGTACCCGGCCGCGGTCGCATTCGGCAGGGTCATGTTGAGTCGCTTCGGGAGTCGGTAGTTCGCTCGCTTGAAGTACAGCTCGATATCAGCCGTCGTCACGGCGTCCCGTCGTTCATCGGGTGGCGCCGCCTCGGAGAGGTAATAGGCGACCAGTGCGGCCATTTCCACGGCGGACGACGGCTGCTTCTCTGCGCGCAGAGAACGGATATCGAGTTGCCTCGGTGCTGGCATCGCAGGTCCTGAAGTCTCCGGCGGAGGCTTCGCGGTCGCCCAGACGCTTGAGCGTGTACTCCACGACGCGGCTCCGCGCATCATCGTCGAGCGGCTCAAGTGCGTCTATGACGACCTGGAGAGCTTCTATCTCAGCATCGGCATTCGTCTCGGGCATGTCTCCTCCTGATCGTGCGCGTGCCATTGATGCGCAAGTCTAAGAGCATCAGCGGCTCCCGGAGCGAGTCCCAGCCTGGAAGAACGAGTGCGGACGGCCGCCCCGCCACCCAGGCGTAAACCGCACGGGGCGAGGAGCAGCTCCGCACGCGCCTCGGTGAGGTCGTCGCGGACAGGGACGCCGAGCTGCACCGAGGCAAGCCGAACCATTACGTCCTGCCAGCACAGGGCGACGTGATCGTGCAATGAAAGAGCACACGATCCAGAATGCTCCCTGAACCAGCCGGATCACCGTTCGGCCCCCGCGCCTAGCTCGGGATGCCGTCCAGCCCGGTGAGGCCGCCGTGGCGTCGTCCAAGGAGCCGCTGTCCCCGGCCGAGGCTCGAGAGCTGGGTCGCGCGCTGCTCGACGCGGCCGACGAGTGCGAGCGCCCCGACGCTGCGGTGCAGCCCACCCCCGGGGCGGCACTGGACGGGCTCCGTCCTTCGGGGCGGCTCGGTCCTCTGAGCTGAGGGCGCGGCCCCGGATCTCGCTCCTGGCTGGACGAGGCCTCCCTGGACGTCCTCGGCTTCGTCGCGCGAAGGCTCGAATCAGATCCAATCGTTCTGCTGGCCTCGGTTCGCGACGGCTCCCCGACTGTCTTCGACGCGATCGACTTGCCGGAGCTTCGGCTCCAGCCACTCGATCCAGCAGCGGCGACTCGCCTCGTCGCGGAGAGCTGCGACCACCTGACCGCGGCGGAACGCACTCGCATCCTGCGCGCGGCTGCAGGCAACCCGCTCGCCCTAATCGAATTGCCGTCGATCGCGCACCGGCTCGACGACGAGCAGTTGATGCCGGGCTTGGTCCCGCTGACGGAACGTCTGGAGCGCGCATTCGCGGCCCGCGCCGCGGACCTCCCCGTCGAAACGCGGCTCCTGCTCTTGGTGGCGGCTCTGAACGACAGCGAGAGCCTCAATGAGGTGCTGCAGGCCGGAAGTCTGGTCGCCGATCAGCCGCTGGGAGTCGAAGCCCTCCAGGCCGCAGCTGACGCGACGATCGTGGAGCTCGACGAGCGCACGGTGCGCTTTCGACATCCGCTGATGCGCTCAGCGGTGCGCCAAACCGCCAGCGTGGAGCAGCGACGGCGTGTGCACGAGGCGCTCGCAGAGACGCTGGAGGCCGAGCCCGACCGTAGGGTCTGGCACCGGGCGGCGCGCATCGCCGGCACACGCGAAGACGTCGCCCTGGAGCTCGAAGCGGCGGGCCGGCGCGCCCGACGCCGCGGAGCGATCAGCGTCGCCGCAACTGCGCTGCGCCCCGCCGCCGAACTCAGCGAGCCCGCCCAACGCGCCAAGCGCCTGATCGCCGCAGCCGAGGTCGCATTCGAGCTCGGGCAGCCGCACCTCGTCGCCCCCCTGCTTCGCGAGGCCGAACAGCTTGAGCCGGGACCGCTCGAGCGGGCGCGTGCCGCCTGGATCGACGAGATGATCAATCTACGAGGGCCGAGCCCGAAATGGGCCACGGAGTTGATCGCCGCTGCCAAGCAGGCCGGGGAGGCAGGCGATCCGACCGGCCTCTGCCATCGAAGAGCGCCCGCGCCTACACGTGTTCGTGGCTCGGGCCGCCGCAGCCTTCCTCCAGGCTCCAGACTTCGGCGATCTGCCTTGCCGAAAAGCGGCGGCGGGCGATCAGGTACTTAGCCTGACCGCTGAACGCCGTCCAGCGCCAGCAGCGGCAACAGCACGGGCCCTTGGTCTCTGAGAGGAGCTTGGCGCCTTCGTACGTTCGCTGTTGAGTTGGAGTGAGCTTGATGCTGCCGTAGCCGATCAGCCTCTTGGCCAGCCCGACGGGGATGTCGTAAGGATCCTTTGGGATCACGTCCACGGTCGCGTAGCGGCGTTTGAGCTCTCGCACCTGGTGGGCGTAGGAGCGATAGTCCATCGGGAAGCAGCACGAGCCTTGTAGCCGACCGTGGGTCGCGAGCCGGTCCAGGTTCGTCGCCGCGAGCGAGCACTGGTTCGAGTCCCGCTCGGACAGCAACGCAAAGCGATCTTGAAGGTGCGAGCCTCCACTCGCTGCGACCTTCGTCGAGTCACCCCCGCGCGAGAGGGCGATACCGAGCGCGATGCCAGTCAGGGCGAGCACACCGGCGAGTGGCACGAGCCAGCTCCGCCTGATCACGAGAGCTCCAATGCGGTTCGCGTGTCGTGGGCAAGGTTGGCTGGGCTGAGGTCGACGCCGGCATGCTGGGTTGACACCCAGATCCCGTCGCGGCCGAAGACACGGACGTCAGAGGAATGGATGTCGGCACTGCCCGTGTCGACCGCGGGAACGATGCCGTACGCCTTCCAGACCGGCCGGAGCCGGCTGACGGGCCCGACGAGGTAGTCGAGCGCAAGCGCGTTTCGTGCGCGGAGGAAACGGCGGATGCTTCTGGGCGTGTCCAGCTTGGGCTGAACGGTGATCAGGATCGGCACGACGTGCCGTCGCTCGTCCGCCGTGAGCTGCCTCAGCGCGGCCGCCATCGCGGAAGCGACGATCGGGCAGCTCTCGGTGCAGTGTGAGTCGACGAAGGAGAGGAGGACGACCTTGCCGCGCTGCGCTTTCATCGCGACCACGCCGCCCCGGTAGCTGGGAAGCGTGAAGTCCGGAGCGCGGATCCTAGGCGGCGGCTCGCTCCCGCGGTACTCTCCTGCAGCGGGACCCGTCGCCGGGCCGCCGCGAGCGGAGAGGACGGCAGCGGCGGTTGCGGATGCGGCCACCACGAGGGCACCCGCTATCAGCAGGGCTCGCCGGCTCATCTGCTCATCACCGCCTCTCTGATCCCTTGCTCCAGTTGCTCGCCGTCGATCTCGCCCGGGTAATGGGCGACGATCCGCCCGCGAGCATCGAGCCAGTACGTCTCCGGGACGCCGGTCAGACCGTAGCCCGAGTAGGTCGAGCCGCCACCGTCGCGGACTGAGACATAAGGGGTCTCGAAACGTCGTAAGAAGCGCCGTGCGTCGCTCTTGAAGTCCTGCACGTCGATCCCGAGGAAGAGGACCTGTCCGCGGTGGCGGCGCGCCGAAGCTGCCAGCAAGGGTGCCTCCTCCTTGCAGGGGATGCACCAACTCGCCCAGAAGTTGAGCACGACCGGCCGGCCCCTCAGCTCTCCGACCGAGACGTTCCCATCAGCCAGCGCAGTGCGGGCGTCGGCCGGCCACGTCTGCGCCCGTGCCCAGATCACGTCCAGGTCGAACTTGGGCGCGGCCGGCTTCTTGCCCTCGCGGACGAGGGAGACGAGACGGGTCCCACTGCCGTGAACGACGATTCTCCATACGAGCAGCGCAAGCAGGCCAAGGACGACCCCCACGCTGACAACCTGCAGCGCGCGCATCAGGGGCAGACGGCCTCCAGGAACCTTGTGTGGATCATCGCCACGAGGTGGCTGCGCCCGGGGCAGCAGATCAATCACGCCGTTTCTCCTGGTCGCCCGTGTCCTGATCCTTGCGACGGCGCATGAGCACCATCATCGCCACCATCGAAGCAGGACAAGCAAGAGCACAGAGAGCGAGAACGTATGGGAGCACCCTTATCCCGCCTCGACCGCGTGCCAGCTCTCGCCCGCGTCATCCGATCTGTAGAAGACGCGGTTGAGGGCGACCGCATACGCGAGCCTCGGGTTGGTCGGCGACCACGCGAGGGGACCAACTCCCTGCGGCAAGTTCAGGACCGAGCGCCACGACCGGCCTCCGTCGGTGGACAGGGCAATCCCGGCACCGCCCGCCAGCAGGCGCTTCGGGTCGCGCGGGTTGAGCGCCAGTCCGAGCAACTGTGCCTGAAGGCGCCGCTTCCAATGCGCGCCCCCGTCGGCGCTCTCCACCAACCCCTGCTGCATATCCCCGGCCAGGATTCGTCCATCCGGGAACACGGCGAGCGCCATCACGTTCCCCCCGACCCGGGAGGAGGCGAGCGAGAACGAGCGCCCGCCGTCGCGCGAGCGGTACAGGCCGCGGCCCGCGACCGCCGCGTACAGGAGCCGCGGCTCTCGCGGACTGACCGCGAAGCCGTGGATGTCGAGACTTGGCAGCCCGGTTGGCCGAACGTCCCGCCAGCTCGCCCCCCCGTCCGTGCTCTTCTTGAACGCGTCGTGGCCGGCGAGCCAGACGGTCTTCCCGCCCGGACGGGCGAGATTCATCGCGTCGTTGCCGGCGAGCGCGTCGAAACGCCAGTGCCGGCCGCCGTCCGAGGACACGTAGAGGCCGCCATGCGTGCCGAGCACGAGTTGCTGAGGATCGGTCGGACTGACGAGGAGCGAGTGATAGTCGGGCGTGTCCGGGAGGCCTGCCGCTGCCTGCGGCGCTTTCTTGCCACCCCCGCTGAAGACGGCGAGCGGCAGCGCCACAGCAAGAGCAGCCAGGCCTGCAGCGGCGGCCCCGTACAGGAGCCATGAGCGCGGAAGCGTCCTGGTTCCCTGAGTCGGGCGTTGGATTGTCCGCGGCTGCTGCTTCTGCCGACGACGCTTGGTCCTTGAGCTCATCGTTCCTCCTTTTCGAGAATCGGGCGCAGACGTACGTACGCGCGTCAGCGCGCACGCGCGCCTATCAGAAGAGGAACCGCTGCAGCTCTTGCGGCGATGCGCGTCCGAACGGGCGCTGCCGCTGGGCGACGAGGAATCCCGCGAGGAGGGTGGTCACGAAGGCATACGTCCACAGCACGAGCAGGGCTGGAGCCTCCGAGATCGCGGACACGGCGCGCTCGGCTGCCTTCATCGGATGATCCGTCGCACACGCGCAGGCGACCGCGACGATCATCAGCAACAGGACAAACAGGAGGATAAAGACGATCAGCGGTAGCCGATCGCGGAGACGCTGGATGCTCAGCCGCGCCACGCCCGGAGGATAGCTCGCGGCCGGCCATAAGTGGCGTGGAGCAGGCGGGCTGGACCGAGAACGCTTTGCCACCCACCCGGCTGAGCGACGCCGGCCACCGGTGTCTCGAGGGTCAGTTCCGTAACCCTATGCGACCTCTCGCTCCGCGACGGATTCCGACACCGGCGGATTCCATTGACCAAAACTTGACCACGGAGCACACTTGCTTGGATCTCACACCAGTTGCGCCGGGGGAAAGTCTGCGTTTGCAGGAGTTTCGTAAGTGGAGCTAGCCGGACTCGAACCGGCGACCTCCTGGGTGCGATTTCGATGAGGGTCTTCGCCACCCTTCGCCACCGATTGATCATCGGCTCAACCACGGGCAATCAGCTCACCGTGTCCTCGCCGTCATTCGCCGGCGTTCGTCACGGCGAATTGACCAAACTTTGACCACGCGGCTCTGCAATCGACGCCACGGATGAGTTCCGGCATGGCGGAGGAGCCCTGCTCGAAGGCCTGGACACGCGCGCCGTCACCGAGCGGCTCTTCATATCGCGACACACCGTTCAGGACCACTTGAAATCGGTTTTCGGGAAAGTTGGTGTGCATAGCCGCCGCGAGCTGCTCGCAACGTTCAGCGCCTCCGCCGGCACCGTGGCGATCTAGTCCGATTCGCCCCTCCAACCAGACCGCCACGGAGGCGGTCCGTAGCACGGTAGCCCAGACGAAAGTGGCGCAGAGCCACTTTGCCTGCCCGCTTGAGTTCGCAGGCAGGCAGGTCCATACTCGTTCTCACCACGACGGCGGCGCTCCGCGGCTTCCTTCGGCCCTCTTGGGCGCCGGCCAGGAAGGACAGACGATGTTCAAGCGCACCCTCCTTGCTCTCGTCGCGGCTCTGGGCACGCTCGCCTTTGCAGCCAGCGCCCAGGCCGCCTACCTGCAGCTTGGAACCTCCAACACCTCCAACGCCACCACCACCCTCAGCGGCTCACCCGCCGGCGCCGAACTCTTGGTCAAGAACACCAATGGCGCCTCGGCGGGCGCCTTCGGCCTCTGGGGCCTTCTGACCGCCACAGCACCCACCACCAGCGCAGCCGCCGTTCGGGGCCAGAACAGCGCCACCAACGCGAACGGCTTCGGCGTGTACGGCTCGCAGGCAGGCTCGGGCACGGGCGTGCGCGGCGTCGCCCCCAGCGGCAAGGGCGTGTGGGGAAGCAGCACGAGCGGGATCGGCGTGTCCGGAAACCACACGGGCACGAGCGGCTTCGTCGCTGGAGTACAGGGACAGTCGGCCGGGCTCGAGGGAACTGGCATCAAGGGGATCGCGACCAATGGTGGGTACGCGAAGGCCGTCTGGGGCGTTTCCGATTCCGGCTACGGTGGCTACTTCGAGGCGCCCGGACCGCTCGGCTACGGAGTCTACGCCACCGGCACAAAGTTCGGCCTTCGGTCGGAGAGCGCGAGCGGGCAAGGCGTCTACGGGCACTCCGGCGGCAATTCCGGCGTGGTTGGCGAATCGACCTACTCCGATGGCATTTTGGGTTTGGCGCACGGGGGAAGCATCGCGGGCGTCACCGGCCAGAACGACGCCGCCTTCGGCTACGGCGTCCGGGGCGTCGCGAGCAGCGCTCTCGGAATCGGCGTCTTCGGCAGCGGCGTCTCGAGGGGCGTCTACGGCTTTAGCGACGGCGGCATTGCCGTCTACGGAAGAGCTCCGTCTGGCTACGCCGGCGTGTTCGATGGCAATGTCGAGATCAACGGCACCTGCTTCGGCTGCGCCGGAGCGGCGCTCAAGATCGACCACCCGCTCGACCCGGCGCACACGTACCTGCAGCACTCCACGGTCGTCTCGCCGCGAATGAAGGACGTCTACGACGGCGTCGTGACGACGAACCAGAAGGGCTTCGCCACCGTCAAACTCCCGCGCTACTTCCAGGCCCTGAACCGCAGCTTCCGCTACCAGCTGACGATCGTCGGCACGCGGGGATGGAACGCCCGCGTCATCAAGGAGATTGCCCACAACCGGTTCACGATCCAGAGCGACCGGCCGAGGGTGAAGGTCTCCTGGCTGGTGACCGGCATCCGCCACGACCGCTACGCGAACGCGCACCGGATCCAGGTGGTCCTCCCGAAGGCAAAGAACGACCAGGGCAAGTACCTGCACCCGGAGCTGTACGGGAAGTCGAAGTCCAAGGCGATCGGCTACCGGGAAGCTCCGACGCCTCCACGGAGGGCGCTGGGGAAGCCATAGTCGAAGACACCAAAGTGGCGCAGAGCGCCACTTCCGCCTGCCTCTTGAGTTCGCCGGGAGGACGGGTCCATACTGCTCCTCACCACGAGGACGGCGCTCCGCGGCTCTCGCCGTACTTCCAACGGCGGGCCGCGGGCCTCGTGAGCGGCTTTTTCATCTCAGACGTCAAGGAGCTTCCGGCGCGGAAGGTCTCCTTTGTCGTTTCGCCGGGTGGAGCGATTCGAACCGGGCCGTTCGAATCGAGGAAGATCAAGGCAAGCGGAGCATGTTCGAACCCTCGAGTCCAGCTTGAGCTGCCGAAGCTGGGCGTTCTCAAGGACAGGTTGCTTCGGGAGGCAGCGGTCGCTCCTCGACAACACGGTAGGGCTCCAACCAAGCGAGATCCAGTGCTCGAGACGGTCACGCTGGTGCTGGAGCGCGCCGACCGGCCAATGGGGGCGCGAGAGATACACCGCGCGGCCGAGCAGCTTCTCGGACGATCCCTACGCTGGGCGTCTGTGAGGGGAGTCCTGTCGGCCTATGCGATCGGGTCCGATCGGCGGTTTCGACGCGTCGGGCGCGGCATCTATGAGGTGAGATCGCCGGCCTGATCTAACGGACGCCGGGCAGTCACAGGCGCGATCGCGTCTGCGTCCTCGTCGGGGGTTTAGCCTTGGCACGTGCCGGTCTGCGCAAATTGCGGTCACGAGAACCCCGAAGGCTTCAAGTTCTGCGGGAACTGCGCCGCCCCGCTTACGGTGGCCCCCGCTCCCCGCGAGCAGCGCAAGACCGTCACCGTCCTGTTCTGCGACGTGACCGGCTCGACCGCGCTCGGCGAGTCGGTCGATCCAGAGGCGCTCCGTACCATGCTCGCCCGCTACTTCGAGCGCATGCAGGGGATCGTCGAGTCGCACGGAGGAAGCGTGGAGAAGTTCATCGGCGATGCCGTGATGGTCGTGTTCGGCGTGCCGGCGGTGCACGAGGACGACGCGCTCCGAGCCCTGCGCGCGGCGGCGGAGATGCGGGCTGCGCTGCCGGAGCTCGGGCTTCAGGCTCGCATCGGCGTGATGACGGGCGAGGTCGTGACCGGCACCGAGGAGCGGCTCGCCACCGGCGATGCTGTGAACGTCGCCGCTCGGCTGGAGCAGGCGGCCGAGCCGGGCGAAGTGCTGATCGGAGAGCCGACGCTCGCGCTCGTCCGCGACGCGGTCGAGGTCGAGGAGCTGGAACCGCTTGAGCTGAAGGGCAAGGCGAATCCCGTTGCCGCCTACCGGCTCCTGCGCCTGCGCGACGTGCCGGAGCGCCGCCACGAGGCGCGCTTCGTCGGCCGTGAGCGCGAGCTCGCGATCCTCCGGGAAGCATGCGAACGCGTCCAGGCCGAGCGGGGCTGCGAGCTGGTCACGATCACCGGCGATCCGGGCATGGGCAAGTCGCGGCTCGTTGCCGAGGCGCTCGGCTCGCTGGACGCGCACGTCGTCGGCGGCCGCTGTCTGCCCTACGGCGA
>WNGB01001625.1_pt1 | contig 69975 bp, 66 predicted proteins | sample 5400681 | NCBI WGS metagenome assembly WNGB01 (sample SAMN13153367, study PRJNA577476) | soil metagenome | isolation source: 115 cm soil or saprolite under grassland replicate 2 | place: USA:California | collected 2016-06-15 | reverse complement strand
GGTCGCATCCTGGTCGGGCTGGGCCTGATCATCATGGCCTTGCAGTGGATCGTGCTGACGACGAAGCCGATCACGCAGGCTGCCGGCGTCAAGGTGATCTTTGCCTCGCTCACCGGCGACCTGCTGCTCGACATGCTCGTCGGCGCGGTGTTCGCGGTCCTGTCGTATTCCAGCCTCGCCGTCGTCCTGCTCACGGCAGCGCTCGCGGCGTCGAAGGTCATCGGCGTTCATGTCGCGCTGGCGCTGGTGCTCGGCGCGAACCTGGGCAGCGGCGTGATGGCGATGCTGAACACGCTGCACTCGACGCCCGAGGCGCGGCGCGTGACGCTCGGCAATTTTCTGTTCAAGCTGATCGGCTGCATCGCCTTCGCGCCGTTTCTCGAGCACGTGGAAACGCTGCTTGCCGCGATCGATCCCTCCGAAAACCGGCTGGTCGTGCATTTCCATCTCGTTTTCAACGTCGCCATCGCCGTCGCGTTCGTGTTCTTCACCGAGCAGATCGCCCGCGTCGCGACACGGCTGATGCCGGCGAAGCCCGACGTCGACGATCCTGGCAAGCCGCGCTATCTCGACCCATCGGCGCTCGCCACGCCTGCCCTCGCGATCGGCAACGCCGCGCGCGAGGCGATGCGGATCGGCGACGTGATCGAGCAGATGCTGACCGGCATGCTGACCGTGCTCAGGACCAACGACCGTGCGCTCGCGCAGCGATTGCGCAAGATGGACGACATCGTCGACGACCTTTACACCGCGATCAAGCTCTACCTGACCCAGATCAGCCGCGAGGCGCTGGAAGAGAAGGAGGGCCGCCGCTGGGCCGACATCGTCTCGTTCACGATCAACATGGAGCAGGTCGGCGACATCATCGAGCGTATCGTCACCGACCTCGAGGACAAGAAGATCGACAAAGGGCGCAATTTCTCCGCTGCGGGCATGGAAGAAATTTGCGACCTGCACGCTCGTCTGGTTGCCAACCTGCGCCTGGGCATGAGCGTGTTCCTGCACGGCGATCTGAAGAGCGCGCAACAGTTGCTCGCCGAAAAGGTCCTGTTCCGCGACCTGGAACGCTCCTACGCCGATTCCCATATCTCGCGGCTGATGGACAATACGGCGCAGAGCATCGAAACGTCGTCGCTGCACCTCGATTTGATCAGCGATCTGAAGCGCATCAACTCGCACATCTGCTCGATCGCGTATCCGATTCTGGAGGAGGCGGGCGTGCTGGCGAAGACCCGCCTCAAGGAAGCGACAGCGCCGGCGCCCGACGTGCCGGTGGCGCCGATCGGCAACGCGACCGGCGAAGACGGCTGGAAGAAGCCCAAGCCGCGCACCGCATAGTGTCCCGTTCCGCAAATTCGCTCGATAGTTCGCGGCAGCCTCGGCCGCCATGCCGCGTTGCTCGGCCTCACCGTAGCCCAAGCTACGCTGTCGGCCTCGCGCCTTGCCTGACGGCCGATCCCGCGCGCTCCTTTATCTTCGGAACCTGCGGAACGGGACACCAGGCTTAGCGGCGTGGAGCTCACCCTCGGAGTGACGCTGGCGGTCCTGGGCGCCGGCTTCCTTCACGCCGGCTGGAACGCGCTGTTGAAGTCCTCGCCCGGCGGCGACGCCCTTCTCGACACGGCGACGGTCGTCGCAGGATCTTCGCTGTGGGGACTGGCGGTCGTTCCGTTCGTGCCGCTCCCGGCCACCGCGGCGTGGCCGTACATGGCCACTTCCGCCGTGATCCACTTCGGCTACTACCTGACGCTGGCGCAGGCCTATCGCACCGGCGATCTGTCGTTCGCCTATCCGCTGATGCGCGGCACCGCGCCGCTCATCGTCGCCCTGCTCGGGATCGCTTTCCTGCGCGAGCTGCCGACCGCGCCGATGGCGCTGGGAATCGTGCTCATCTCGCTCGGAATCGTCAGCATAGCCTTCGTCCAGCGCCGAAAGCATCCGGCGAGCGCGGCGTACTGGGCCTTTGCGAACGCGGCGCTGATCGCCGTCTACACGCTGGTCGACGCGACGGGGGCACGCGCGTCGGGCAACGCGGCGAGTTATGTGTCGTGGCTGATCTTCCTCGAGGGTCTGCCGTTTCTGGTGTGGGTCGTGGCGAGGCGCGGCCAGGTGGCGGTGCGTTACCTGAGGAGCAGCGCCATGCGCGGGTTCGTCGGCGGCGCGTTCAGCCTCGCTGCGTATGGCATCGTCCTGTGGGCGATGACGCGGGCGCCGGTGGCCGCGGTCGCGGCGCTGCGCGAAACCTCGGTGCTCTTCGCGGCGCTCATGGGCTCGTTGTGGCTCAAGGAAGGCTTCAGCCTACCGCGACTTGCCGGCGCGGTAAGCGTTGTTCTCGGCATCGCGGCGCTGAAGCTGTAGGGGTCAGAGCCTTGACTTCGCCGGACCGTTGAACATGCCATCGCTCGAAGCGAAATCGGGGTCTGACCCCTATTCGAAATCTCTCCCCGATTCCGCGCAGGTAGTTATCGTCGGCGGCGGTATCGCGGGCGCGAGCACGGCGTACCACCTGGCCCGGCTGGGCTGCACCGATGTCGTCCTGCTCGAGCAGGGCAAGCTCACCTGCGGGACGACCTGGCATGCGGCGGGACTGGTCGGTCAATTGCGCGCGACGCGCAACGCCACGCGCATGAGCCGCTACGGCATCGAGCTTTATGCAACGCTCGAAGCCGAGACCGGTCTCGCCACGGGCTGGAAACAGTGCGGCAGCCTCAATGTGGCGAAGACACCCGAGCGACTGAAACTCTTCCGGCGGCAGATGGCGCGCGCGAAAAGTTTCGGCATCGAATTCGAGTTCGTCTCACCCGCAGAAGCCGGGAAGATCTATCCGCTCTTGCGCACCGACGATCTCGCCGGCGCCGTTTGGATTCCGGGCGACGGCAAGGCGAATCCCACCGACCTTACCCAATCGCTCGCGAGGGGCGCCCGCATGCGCGGCGTGCGGATCGTTGAGGACATTAAAGTTATCGCGTTTAGCGTCGAGCGCGGCCGAGTCAACGGAGTGCATTGCCGCACTGCCGACGGCGACGTCGAGATACGCTGCAAGGTGATCGCCAACTGCGCAGGACAATGGGCCCGCGAATTCGGCGCTCTGGCAGGAGCGAACGTACCGCTCTATTCGGCCGAGCATTTCTATCTCGTCACCCGGCCGATTCCCGGCGTGCGCCCGGACCTGCCGGTCATGCGCGACCCCGATGGCTACATCTATTACAAGGAGGAAGTGGGCGGCCTGGTCATGGGTGGGTTCGAGCCGGTCGCCAAACCGTGGAACGTCGGCGCCATCCCCGACAAATTCGAATTCCAGCTCCTGCCCGAGGATTGGGACCACTTCGAGATCCTGATGCGCAACGCGATCCATCGCACGCCGTGCCTGGAAACCGCGGAAGTGAAGATGCTCCTGAACGGTCCGGAAAGTTTCACTCCGGACGGCAATTTCATCCTCGGCGAGGCGCCGGAACTGCGCGGCTTCTTCGTCTGCGCCGGATTCAATTCCGCGGGCATCGCCAATGCCGGCGGCGCCGGCAAGCTCATCGCCGAGTGGATCGTCAACGGCGAAGCTCCGCTCGACCTTTGGGACGTCGACATCCGGCGCTTCGCAGCCTTCCACGCCAACCGCAGACACCTGTTCGACCGCACGGCCGAATCGCTGGGGCTGCATTACGCGATGCGCTGGCCGCGCGAGGAGCTCTCGACCGTGCGTCCGCTGCGCCGCTCGCCGCTTTACGATCGCCTGCGGGCCAAGGGCGCGGTGTTCGGCAGCAAGCTCAACTGGGAGCGCGCGAATTATTTTCTTCCCTCCGGCGTCGCGGAGCCGCCGCCGACGCTCGACACGCCGGGCTGGCTCTCCTACATGCTCGAGGAGCAGCGCGTGTGCCGCGAGGACGTCGTCGTATTCGACCAGACTTCTTTCGCCAAGCTCATCCTCAAGGGTCGCGATGCGCTGCCGGTGCTGCAACGGCTGTGCGCCAACGAGATCGATGTGCCGGTCGGCCGGATGGTGTACACCGCAATGCTGAACGAGCGCGGCGGATTCGAGAGCGACCTCACCATCACCCGTCTTGGCGCGGATACGTTCTTCATCCTGACTGGCTCAGCGCAAGCCACGCGCGACGCAGACTGGATCGAACGGCATATCGGCGGGAGCGAATTCGCCGCGCTCGTCGACGTCACGTCCGGGTATTCGGTGCTTTCGGTAATGGGACCGAAAGCCGAAGCGCTGCTCGCGCGGCTCTCGCCGGACGATCTTTCCAGGGCCGGCATGCCGTTCTCGACAACGCGGGAGATCGACGTCGGCCATGCGCGCGTTCGCGCCGCGCGCATGAGCTATGTCGGCGGCCCGGGTTACGAGCTGACCGTTCTCTCCGATCTGTGCCTGACGCTCTATGACGCGCTGTGGTCCGCGGGTTCCGAATTCGGCCTCAAGGACGCAGGCTATTACACGATCGACGCGTTGCGCATCGAGGCCGGTCGGCGCGCCTGGGGCGCCGAGCTCGGCCCGGACGAAACCCCGTGGGAAGCGGGCCTGGGTTATGCGGTCAAGCTGGACAAGCCCGCGGCGTTCATCGGTCGCGAAGCACTGCAGCGGCAGAAGGCGGGCGGCCTGCGCAAGCGGCTCGTGCTCTTCGCCTTCGACGATCCCGGCGCATTTCCCTGGGGAGGCGAGCCGATCCTCATGGACGGCAGGAACGTCGGCGAGCTGACGTCCGCGGGTTACAGCCGCAAGCACGGCCGCGCGGTCGCCATGGGCTACGCCCGCGCCGAGCGGGTCCCGACCGACGAGGCGCTCATCAAGGCAAAATTCGAGGTCGACATCGCCGGCGAGTTGTTTGCGGTGACGCAGTGGCTTAAGAGCCTCTAACACCATGCAGCGCGTGATGCGCTGGCACGATTTGGGCTCAAGCGCGCGAAGCATGCCACGCCGCTTGGTAGGTCCCAAGCAAGTGGCTTGCGACAAGGCGATTGGGCCCAAATCGCGGCCAGCCCTTCGGGTTGCGGCCCAAAGCGCCGCTGGCATTGTTGCCGGGCTTGCGAATAGACTCCACTATTCGCTGCGCCCTGCGCCACGCCAGCGGCGCTTTGGGCCAGCAACGCAGACGTGTTGCATGGTGTTAGAGGCTCTAAGCTACCCTGACATTTGCATGTCACATCGCTATTCCACCCCACCGCGCCGTGGCCGCGCGCCGAGCAAACCCGGTGCGCCCCCGAGCCAGGTGCAGAGCCTGACTCGCGGCTTCTCCATTCTCGAAGCGCTGGCCAAGAGCGGTGGCGGCTTGACGCTGACCGACGTCGCCCACCGCGTGCAACTCCCGCCGTCGACCACGCATCGGTTCCTGTCGACGCTGGAAAGGATGGGCTACGTCTACCAGGCCGGCGATCTCGGGCTGTGGTACGTCGGGCTCCAGGCGTTCACGGTGGGCACGACATTCCTCGCCAATCGCGACTTCGTGGCGCAGAGCCATGCATCAATGCATCGCCTGATGGAACAGGCAGGCGAGACGGCGAACCTGGCGATCCTCGACGGCACCGAGGCGGTGTTCATCGCCCAGGTGCAATGCCACGAAATGATGCGTACCCTGGTCAAGCTCGGCAGCCGCGTTCCGCTGCATGCCTCGGGCGTCGGCAAGGCGCTCTTCGCCGCGCTGGCGGACGAGCAGATCGACGCGATTCTCAAGGTAAGGGGGCTGCCGCGCATTACCGAGAACACCATCGTCGTACCGGAGACGATGTGGGCGGCGTTGCGCGTCATCCGCCAGCGCGGCTACTCGTTCGACGATGAGGAGCACGCGCGTTCGACGCGCTGCGTCGGCGCAGCGATCTACGACGAGCACGCCGAGCCTCTGGGCGCGATCTCGATTGCCGGCCCGTCGACGCGTTTGGCCGACGAGCGCATCCGGCAGCTCGGCCCGATCGTCGCGCACATCGCCGAGGAGCTTACGCGGCATCTCGGCGGACGCTGGCCGCATCCGTATTGAATAGGGTTCGTCGCCGATCTGCATGGCCATTGGCGAGCAGCGAGTGCCTGTCTGGCGACGCGGGGGCCGCAAACGCCGGCCTGCGGGTACCCGGCGCGGCTGCGGTCGCGAACACAACGTCTCCCTTGCCGCGCCACCCGCGACGGCCGGCGCGGGCCAACGCGCGCCCGCCATGCACTCGCCGCTCGCACAAAGCGCGGTCCCTGCGCACGGTGAGCGCCTGCACATCGGCGCATCGCTATAGCGCGGCGGGCTGCGGCGGCGCGGGCGCGTTGTGGCGCCGTCGTCGCCAGCGGGTGTCTCGTGCGCGGCGGCCTCCTCAACCGTACTCACGAGTGCCGCCGGCACGTGTCGGCCGCGCATCCGACTCGCCACGCGCGATCCCGCGCTTCGCGCGGGTCCCTCGCCGCGGGCTCGCGTCGCTACTCGTGGGTTGAGTGGCCGCCGCGAGCCGGGACCCGCTCGACGACGCGCTTGGCGCCACCACGTGCCCAAGTCACTGCGGCCCGCCGCGATCGCTATGCTGCGCCGTTGGCCCGGACAGGCTTCGCTGCTGAGCGCTACGCTGATTCCTCGGGCGACGTCGGCGCCAGCGGCGGGAACCAGAGCATGCGGATCAACCCCGAGCGTGCTGCCGCTTCGAGCATTTGACGATGTTGCGCAAACGGAAACATCGGGAAGCGCTCGGCCAGCGCGCCGGCAGAAAACGCGGCGCGGCTGTCGGCGATCCACCGGAACACAGCCGCCGCTTCGGGCGCGACCTCCATCCGCGTCGACATGCGCTCACCGTAATTCGGATCCGAGATCATGACGCGCAGGACGTCGTGGGCATAGCCGCGCGCCGCGGGGCCGGCCTCGACTTCGAGGCGCGAATGCGGCGTCTTCTGGAAGCGCGATTCGAGCGCGATTGCCGCCAAGCGTTCCTCAGGCAAGCGTAGCCCCGAGACGATATCCTCGACGCGCAGCCCTGCGCAATCGTGCGGCAATCGCGCCAGCAGTTGCGAGAGTCGCGTCGCCACCGCGTCGCGAACCGCGCCCTCGCCCCAGCCGCCGTAAAGAGGGCGACGCCAATCCGGATCCTGCAGCAACAGCAGCTGCAGCTGCTCGAGCACGCAGTCGGCGGCGGAAGGCAGATAGATGCCGATGCTGACCGAAAGTGAATCGCCTCCGGACTCGGTGGCGTGCCAGGTGCCGCGCGGCAGGAACAGCACCGAGCCGGGCTGCATGTCGACGGTGGTGAACTCGGCGCTGGCCGGGTCGGGGAAGCCGCCTGCGACCTGCGGATACAAAAAGTCGAACGGCTCGGTGTCGGGAACGAATTGCGTCCCGCAGGGGTAGCGCAGCTCGCGCACCGGCGCGATGCGAAAGCTCTTCGTGCCCTTAAGCTGGATCGAGAACAGATCCTGCGCGTCGAAATGGACCGAGAGACCGTCGGATAGCGGTGAGGAGAAGACGCTCGCGCGAGCCGCGCCCCTGGCCACGCCCAGCTCCGCCTCGAGTTGCCTCAGGCCGGGGGCGGTCGCGGCGACGGAAGCTGCGATATCCTCGAACTGGACGGTCAGCCCCATCCGGTAAAGCGACGTCGCCTGCACCTGATCGATGGCGAGCATCTTCTGGTACCTGCGTCCGCTGGTGAAGCGCAGATTGCCACGGTACACACGCGAGAGGGCTTCGATGCTGGCGAGCTCCGGCGCCCGCAGGAACGCCGGCAGCCGCGCGGGATCGCCGTGCGCGACAAAAGGCTTGTCCGGCCAGTAGTCGCGCAGAAACTCGATTGCGGAATGCGGTGCGGTCAGCGCGCCCAACGTCGAAACATCTGCATCCGCCATGCAAGCCTCTCCTTGTACTACATTCGTGGAAAGCCCTTCGCGCGCGGCGACGCAATGCGCGGCAGGTTTGGATTGAGAAGTCTACGCCGCGTCGTCTTGCGCGTCTCGCTCGCGAGCCGGATTGCGGCGGTCGTACGGCGCCACTTCGCGGCGCGCCATCCGCGAGCCGCGCAACGCGAGATCTGGCTGGGGGGACGGACGCCAGCGTGACAGCAGGTCTTCAACGGCGGCCGGATCGTTGCACACGAGCACCATGTCGCAACCGGCTGCGCACGCCGCTTCGGCTCGCGCCACGATGTCGCCGGGGCCCTGCGCACCGACCATCGACAAGTCGTCGCTGAAGATCAGGCCGGCGAAACCGAGCCGCCGCCGCAGCACCTCCTGCAGCCAGATCGAGGAAAAACCCGCTGGCCGATCGTCCAATGCAGAAAAGACCACGTGCGCCGGCATGATGCCTTCGATGCCGAGCCGCACCAGTGCACCGAAAGGGACGAGGTCGGCCTTTTCGAGCACGGCGAGCGGCCGCCGGTCGACGGGTATCTCCGTATGCGAATCGGCGCCGACGAAACCGTGTCCGGGAAAGTGCTTGCCGACCGCGGCCATGCCGCCCTCGCTCAACCCTTGGCAGAGCGCGTACGCAAGGTGCGCCACGGCATTCGGATTGCGGTGCAGGGCGCGGTCGCCGATCACCGCGCTGTGGCCGTAATCGAGGTCCAGGACCGGAGTGAAACTGAAATCGATGCCGTGGGCGCCGAGCTCTGCCGCAATGCGCGAGCCGATGCGCTGCGCCTCGGTGGCAGCCGCTGCCGCGTTGCGGTCCCACTGCTCGCCCAGCGTGCGCAGCGCCGGGATCGCCGCAAAGCCGTTGCGAAAACGTTGCACGCGGCCGCCTTCGTGATCGACCGCGATGAGCGGCGGCGGATCGCGCAGCGCACGGATCGCACCGGTCAACGCCTTGAGCTGATCCGGCGCGGCGTAATTGCGCGCGAAGAGGATCAGGCCACCGACCAGCGGATGGACGATGCGCTCGCGCTCCGCGGGGGTCAGCTCGAGGCCGGCAACGTCGAGCATCACCGGCCCGCGATCGATCCGCTTCACGCGCTTGCTCCCTCCCTGATGAGGGCCTTCATCTGCCGTACGGCTTCGCGCAAGCCGACGAAGACGGCGCGGCTCACGATGGCGTGGCCGATGTGCAGCTCGCGCACGCCGGGCAGCGCTGCGATTGGCTGCACGTTGAAGTAGTTGAGCGCATGGCCGGCGTTGAAACGCATGCCCAACTCGAGAACGGCGGCGCCCGCGGTGCGGATGCGGGCCAGCTCGTCGACGACGGCGGAGCTCTGCGGATCGCGACCCTTGGCATGGAATGCGTGCGCGTACGGCCCGGTGTGAATTTCGCAGACCTTGGCTCCAATCCGCGCCGCAGCCTCGACCTGTCGCATTTCGGCGTCGATAAAGACGCTGGTGACGATGCCGGCCGCGGCTAACGTCGCAACGACGCCTTTGAGCCTTGCCTCCTGGCCCGCGACGTCGAGACCGCCTTCGGTGGTCACTTCCTCCCGACCCTCCGGAACGAGCATCGCCATCTCGGGTTTCAGCGCACGCGCGATTCCCACCATCTCGTCGGTGGCCGCCATTTCGAGGTTGAGCTTGATATGCACGAGCTCGCGCAGGCGCCGCACATCCTGATCCTGGATATGGCGGCGGTCCTCGCGCAAATGCACCGTGATGCCGTCCGCGCCGCCCAGATGCGCCTCGACGGCCGCCCAGACGGGATCGGGCTCGTACGTGCGGCGCGCCTGCCGCAGCGTCGCGACATGGTCGATATTGACGCCAAGCTCAATCATCGCTGCCGTCGTCTCCGGTCTCTTCCATGGCCTGCAGATCGCGCACGACCCGGCGACTCACGATCGTGCGCTGCTCCAGATAGTGGTCCAGCACTTCGCGCATGAGACGCTTCGCTTCCGCGGCCGCTTCCGGCGCGCTGAAGTCCTGCTGCGCGAGCGCGAGGAGCGTCGCGCCGCGCACCTGCGGATACCGCCGGCCGGGCTCCGCAATCCTCAGGCGCGGACCGCGATCGAACGCGTAATAGTACCGCTCCGCCGGATCGACCGGCCGCCCGGTATCCGCCTCGTGGGTAAGCGGCAGCGCGTAGCCGAGCTCAGAGAGCAACCTCAACTCGAAGCATCGCAGCACCGGCGCCTGTTCGGCGCTTCCGGCGAGCTCGACGAGCGCCGCTTCGTAATCGCGAAACAATTGCGGGTGCGGATCCTCGCGTGGGAGAAGCTTGAGCAAGAGCTCGTTCAAATAGAAGGCGCACAAGAGAGCTGAGCCGCCGACCAGCGGCAGGCCGCCGCGCCAGTCGGCCTTGACGAGCGTCTTGAGCTCGCCCGCCCCCGACCACGACAGCGAGAGCGGCTGAAAAGCCTGGAGCACCCCGCGCAGCTCGGATCGCGCTCGCCGCGCACCGCGCGCCACGAGCGCCACGCGCCCGTACGCCGCCGTCAGCGCCTCGACGATGACGCTCGTTTCGCGGTAGGGATACGTGTGCAGGACGAATGCCGGCTGATCGTCGCGTCGCTCGCGTGGCTGTCTCATGCTAGCAATGACGTCCTGTTTTCACGGCAGCAACGAAGTCGAGAAAGAAACTTGAAGTCACCGCTCCGCGCGCCGGTATCTCTTTGTTGGATCAGCATCTCAATACCCGAGTTGCGTCAGCATGCGCTCATCGTTCGCCCAGCCCGGCTTGACCCGTACCCAGACCTCGAGAAAAACCTTGCTGCCGAACATGCGTTCCATGTCGCGCCGCGCCGCGCTCGCGATCGCCTTCATGCGCGCCCCGCCCTCGCCGAGCAGGATCGCGCGCTGGTTCGCCTTCTCCACAAAAACGGTGGCGTGAATGCGGCGCAGATCGGCTTCGTGCGCAAAGCTGTCGATCGCCACCGCCGCGGCATACGGCAGCTCCTCGCCGAGCAGCCGGAAAATCTTTTCCCGCAGGTACTCGGCCGCGAAAAAACGCTCGTCGCGGTCGGTGAGATCGTCCGCCGGATAAAGCGCGGGCCCCGGAGGCAGCCGGAGGGCGATTTCGGCGGTCAGAGCGTCGAGCTGCCATCCTTTCTCTGCGCTGATCGGAACGATCGCGGCGAAGTCGCGCGCTGCGCCGATCGTCGCGAGCAGCGGCAGCAGGCGCGTCTTGTCCGCAAGCCGGTCGACCTTGTTCACCGCCGCGATCACGGGAACGCCGTCCGGCAGCAACGCGAATACTTTGCGATCGGCCTCGGTGAGCCTTGCCGCGTCGACCACGACGACGATGACGTCGACGTCGGCGAGGCCCTCGCGCACGGCCCGGTTCATGCGCTCGTTCAGCCGCGACCGGTGGCGGGCCTGGAAGCCGGGCGTATCGACGAAGATGAATTGCGCCGCGGTCGTCGTGAGGATGCCGCGCACGCGGTGACGCGTCGTCTGCGGCCGCTTCGACGTAATGGAGATCCTGGCACCGACAAGCGCGTTGACGAGCGTCGACTTGCCGACGCTCGGCCGGCCGACGATCGCGACCTGACCGCAGCGGAACGCGCCCGTCGGGACGGACTTAGGCGCTTCCAGATCGCGTCGCTTGCTCATAAGCCAGCGCCGCGGCGGCCTGCTCCGCGGCGCGCCGGCTCGCTCCCGTTCCGATCGCCGCGATATCCAGAGCCGTGATTCGACAGACGACCTCGAAGATCTGCAGATGCGCCTCGCCGCGGATCTCGACGATCGCGTATTCCGGCACCGGCAACCGCCGGCCCTGCAACCATTCCTGCAGCCGCGTCTTGGGGTCCTTGGCGATCGCCTCCGTATCGGCACCCGCGATGTCGTCGGCGTAGAGACGCTCGATCGCGGCATGGGCGGCCGCGTAACCGGCGTCGAGAAAGATTGCACCGAGCACGGCCTCGAGCGCATCGGCGAGGATCGACGGCCGCGCGGCGCCGCCGCTCTTCGCCTCGCCCTCGCCCAGGCGGATCGCCGCGCCGAGCTTGAGTGCCGCGGCATGCCGATGGAGCGTGTCGCGGTTGACCAGCCCCGCGCGCATCCGCGACAGGTCACCCTCGGGCATTTGCGGAAAGCGCTCGTAGAGCAGCAACGCGATCGCGCAGTTGAGCACGCCGTCGCCGATGAACTCGAGCCGCTCGTTGTGTTCGGCCGCGAAGCTGCGATGCGTAAGCGCCTGGTGCAGCAGCTGCGGCTGGCGAAAGACGTGACCGAGCGCTACGGCGCGTGTGTCCTGAGTCACTCCTACTTGCTCGCCGAAGCCTGAAAGTCGAGCAGGATGCTCGCGTTGCCCACGAGCGGGAGCGTCTTGCTCCACGTGGCGGTCGCGACGAGCGCGTTGCCCTGCTTGTTGAGCTCCACGTCGGAGCCGCGGACCGAGTCGATGTAATCGGCGCTGGCCTTGAGGTCGAAATCCCTGCGGAACTCCGCGAGCGTTATGCCGTCGCGGGCGTTAAGCAGCGTCTGTCTCAGTGTCTTCTCCACCGAAAAATATTCGATGTACGACGGCAGCACGCGGAAACCGACCATGGCGACGGTCAGCACGACAGCGGCAACGAAAATAAAGCCGATAAGCGTGAGGCCCGACTGTCCCGTTCGAGTACGCATGGTCTCTCCCCGTCAGCGGATGCCGCTGCCGATCCGCTTGAATGCAAGGCTGCTGATGTCATCCCAGTTGAACCAGATGAAGAATGCCTTGCCGCGGATGTGATCGTCGGGCACGAAGCCCCAGTAGCGGCTGTCGTCGCTGTTGTCGCGATTGTCGCCCATCATCAGATAGTTCCCCGGGGGGACTTTGCAGCTGAACCCGCGGTCATTGTAAACGCAGTTCTCCTTGCCTGGAAACGACCTTACGTTCAACGGATACACGGGTTGCGCCGCCGGGTTCACCGCGATGGTGTATTCGCGGTCGTCCGAACGCTCGCTCCGCCGTTCGGTCATCACATACGTCAGGCCTTCGAGGTAGCCGTACGTTCCGTCCGCAGTTTGCGGCAACGGTACGCCGTTGACCGTCAGCCTCTTGTCCAGGTAGATGACCTGATCGCCGGGCAGGCCGATCACGCGCTTGATGAAGTCCTGCGACGGGTTGACCGGGTAGCGAAATACGATCACGTCCCCGCGCTGCGGCTCACGGGTGGGGATGATCTTCTTCTCGATGATCGGCAGGCGCATGCCGTAGGCGAACTTGTTGACCAGAATAAAGTCGCCCACCTCGAGCGTGGGCCGCATCGACGAGCTCGGAATCTTGAACGGTTCCGCGACGAAGGAACGCAGCAGGAACACGATCAACAGTACCGGGAAAAAGCTCTTCGGATATTCGATCCACCACGGTTCGGGCACATCGCCGCGGCGCCGCTTGGCAAAGTACCACCGGTCGGCCAGGACGATGACGCCGGTCGCGACCGTGAGCACGAACAGGATGAGGGCGAAGTTCATCAGGTCGGTGGCTGAATATGAGCGGCCGGGAGCTGCGCGCGCGCAATGTTGTCCGCTTCGACCCGAACCGTCCGCGCGCAGCGCCGCGTTTCATGGATCGGCGGTGCGCCGGTCCGGCCAGAGGCGCCCGCCCTCATTTCTCGCCGACCTGCAGGATCGCGAGGAAAGCTTCCTGTGGGATCTCGACGCTGCCGACGGCCTTCATGCGCTTCTTGCCAGCCTTCTGCTTCTCGAGCAGTTTGCGCTTGCGGGTGACGTCGCCGCCGTAGCACTTGGCCAGCACGTTCTTTCGCAACGCCTTGACGCTCTCGCGGGCGATGATCTGGGCACCGATCGCGGCCTGGATTGCAACGTCGAACATCTGTCGCGGAATGAGCTTGCGCATCTTGGCGACCACTTCGCGGCCGCGATATTGCGCATTCGCCCGGTGAACCATCACTGAAAGCGCGTCGATGCGCTCGCCGTTGATCAGGATGTCGAGCTTGACCACGTCGGCGGCGCGGAACTCCTTGAATTCGTAATCGAGCGAGGCATAGCCGCGCGACACGGACTTCAACCGGTCGAAGAAGTCCATGACGACCTCGGCTAGAGGCAACTCGTAGATCAGCATGACCTGGCGGCCGACATATTGCATGTTTTTCTGCACGCCGCGCTTCTCGGTGCACAACGTCAGGACCGGGCCGACATATTCCTGCGGCACGAGAATCGTCGTCGTGATGATCGGTTCGCGGATCTCCTCGACGCGGGAAAGATCGGGCAGCTTGGCCGGATTCTCGATCTCGATCACCGTGCCGTCCCGCAGCAGTACCTGATAGACGACCGTCGGCGCGGTGGTGATGAGATCCATGTCGTACTCGCGCTCGAGCCGTTCCTGCACGATGTCCATGTGCAGGAGACCGAGGAAGCCGCAGCGGAAGCCGAAGCCCAGCGCCTGCGATACCTCGGGCTCGTAATGCAGCGACGCGTCGTTGAGCTGCAGTTTTTCCAGCGCGTCGCGCAGCGCCTCGTACTGGTTGGCCTCGACCGGATACAAGCCCGCGAACACCTGCGGCTTGACTTCCTTGAAGCCGGGGAGCGGCTCCTTCGCCGGTCGCGCCGCGAGCGTCACCGTGTCGCCGACCGGAGCCGCCTTCAGCTCCTTGAGACCGGCCACGACGAATCCGACATCGCCGGCCCGGAGCTCGTCGCGTGCCACCGCCTTCGGCGTGAACACGCCCACCTGCTCGCAGTTGTAGGCCGCGCTTGTCGCCATGAGCAGGATGCGGTCTTTCGGCCTGAGTGTCCCCTGCATCAACCGCACGAGCATCACGACACCGACATAGGTGTCGAACCAGGAATCGATGACCAGCGCCTGCAGCGGCGCGCCCGGATCACCCTGCGGCGGGGGGATGCGCGCGATCACCGCCTCTAGCACATCGTCGACGCCTTCGCCCGTCTTCGCGCTCACCCGGATGGCATCGCTCGCGTCGATGCCGATGATGTCCTCGATTTCCGCGATGACGCGCTCCGGCTCCGCGACCGGCAAGTCGATCTTGTTGAGCACCGGCACGACCTCGACGCCCTGCTCGAGCGCCGTGTAGCAATTGGCGACCGTCTGTGCCTCGACACCCTGCGAGGCGTCGACGACCAGCAACGCGCCCTCGCACGCGGCAAGCGAGCGCGACACTTCGTAGGCAAAGTCGACGTGGCCCGGCGTGTCGATCAGATGCAGGCTGTAGGTCTGGCCGTCGCGGCCGGTGTACGACAGCGCCGCCGTCTGCGCCTTGATGGTGATCCCGCGCTCGCGCTCCAGGTCCATCGAGTCGAGCACCTGCTCGCCCATCTCGCGCTCGGACAGGCCGCCGCAACGCTGGATGAAGCGGTCCGCCAGGGTCGACTTGCCGTGGTCGATGTGCGCGATGATCGAGAAATTGCGTACGTTCTGCATGAAACGCGAAGGGCACCGCAGCGGTGCCCTCGGTGGCTCCCAATGGCTTGGACCGCCGCTGCAAAGGCGGCGGAATATATTGAATTGACGCGAATTTTAGCCGAAATCCTGCGCCGGCGCGACCACCGATTGGCGTCCGGCGCGAGTTAGCGCAGAATCCCGGGCACCCGTGCGTCCGTTTTCATGCCGGCGGGCCGAGGCCCCCGAGGCGAAGAGGCCGGACGGCAGCATTGCGGGCTTTGGAGACCGGCGCGAGCTGGTTCTGCGCGCGCCGGATCAGGTTGCTGAAGCTATCATCGAGGAGGAAAAATGTCGCTCAAACAGATAGCCATCATCTTCGGCATCGTTTTTGTCGTCATCGGCGCCTGCGGCTGGGTGCCCCCGCTCAATCCGGGCGGCAAGTTGCTGGGCTTGTTCGACGTCAATCCGGCGCACAACTTCGTTCATCTCGCCACCGGAATCGTGGCCATCATCGCCGGCGTTTCGGGCGAAAAGGCATCACAGATCTTCTTCCAGGTCTTCGGCGTGATCTACGGATTGGTCGCGGTACTGGGGTTCTACTACGGCGATCAGCCGTTGCTCGGCATCGTTGCCAACAACAGCGCAGACTCGGTGCTGCACGTTGTCATCGCCATCGTTGCGCTCTACCTTGGCTTCGGCATGAAGCCCGCCTCGACGCCAACGACATAGCGGCGTTTCGGCACGAGCGCAGCTCAAGGTCGGGACAGGCCGGCTCGCCGGCCTGTCCATCCGAGGGCCGCTTTAGGGAATCTAAGGAGCCTGATGCGCTGCGCGTGCGAGATAGCCCGTCAGCACCCTGCGGTCGACACGGTAATGGAACAGCTCGCGATCGCCGGCGAGCAACACCGGGACACGATCACCCCAACGCGCCTCGAGGGCGGGATCGCCATCGACGTCGATCTCGTCGACCGCAACGGCGGCCGCTGCGGCGAGCGGGGCAACTTCCGCGCGCATCTCGTCGCAGAGATGACAGTACGCGCGGGTAAGCAACGTCAACGGCACCACGGAACCTGGTTCCTTGCTACTCGCCGCCGCCGCCGTTGGCGACCTTGACGCTCGAATAGAACTGCGCGTCACCGCGTCGCACCAGAAACGTCACCGCAGCGCCCTTCTCGAGCTTGCCGATCAGCGCGTTGATCTGCTCGGCGCTCTTCGCATCGATGGTCGCACCTTTGTTGATCACCGCCAGAATCACATCGCCCACCTGGATGTTGCCGCGCACGCCGCCGCTGACGTCCTCGATGAGCACGCCGTTCTTGATCTCGAGCTCTTTTTTCTGATCATCGGTGAGGTCGGAAAGCACCAGGCCCATGCGATTCGGCTTGGCTTTCTCCTTGCTCGGCGCGCTCTTCCGCGCGATCCGGGGCGTCTCCTCGTCCTTGAGCTCGGCAACGGTGATCGTCAGGTCCTTGGTCGCGCCTTTTCGCCACACCTGCACCGGAATCCTGGTCCCCGGCTTGACCTGCGTGATGATGCGCGGAAGCTCGGATGACGAATTCACCGTCCTTCCGTCGGCCTTGACGATGATATCGCCTGACTCGATGCCTGCCTTGTCGGCGGGGCCGCCCTTTTCGACCGAGTTGACCAGAGCGCCGGCGGCCTTGGAGAGGCCGAACGCATCGGCGGTTTCCTTGCTCACTTCCTGGATCTGCACGCCGATCCGGCCGCGCGTGACCCGGCCTTTTTCCTGGAGCTGTTTCACCGCGCTCATCGCCACGTCGATCGGGATCGCGAAGGCGAGCCCCATATAACCGCCGGTGCGACTGAAAATGAGTGAATTGATACCGACGACCTCGCCTCTCATGTTGAAGAGCGGTCCACCGGAGTTGCCGGGATTGATCGGAACGTCGGTTTGAATGTACGGGACCAGGATCTCGCTCGGCAACTCACGGCCCTTGGCGCTGACGATGCCGGCGGTAATCGTGTTTTCCAGCCCGAAGGGCTTGCCGATCGCCGCGACCCACTCGCCGACCTTGAGTTTTTCTGGATCGCCGATAGTCACCTTGGGCAGCCCGGTCGCGTCGATTTTCAATACGGCAACGTCGGTGCGCTTGTCGACGCCGATGACCTTGGCCCTGAATTCGCGCTTGTCGCTGAGCTTCACCATGACTTCGCTCGCATCATCGACAACGTGCGAATTGGTCAGAATGTAGCCGTCGGCTGAGAGGATGAAGCCCGATCCCACCGACTGCTGCTCGAGATCGCGCGGTCGTTCGCGGCCGCGCGGGATCTGGCCGAAACGACGAAAGAATTCGTAGAACGGATCGTCTTCGGACAGATCCGGGAGTTGCGAGCGGCGGACGGTTTGCGTGACGTCGACGCTGACGACCGTGGCCCCCTGCTGCTCGTAGAGCTCAGTGAAATCCGGCAAACCACGGCTCGACTGCGCCGCGGTCGCCGGTGCGAACGAAACGGCGCCGGCGAGCGCACCGACAAACGTCCATATGCTTAGTTTCATGTAGCCTTTCCCTGGTGACGCGCGCCACCGCTAGCGATGGGCGACGGAATACGCGATCTGGCGGACCGTGGCGCCGGGCGTCTCGCCCAGTACGGTCACCAGATGATCGTTGAGCTGGCGGCTGTAGACATTGATGCCGCCCTGCTGCGACAGGCCGATCAGCTGCGGCGCCTGCGGCATCGGCTCGACAAAGACCGACACGGCAACGAGGCCGTCGGAGAAGACGAGATGCGCGACCGGCGCCACCTTGCCGCGCAAGGTGCGGTAGCCCTCGACGATCTTGGAGAAACCCGGCGGCAGTTCCCTGACCAGCCAGCCGGTGTCCTGCTGCACGACGTCGCCCGGCAAGGATTCGCGCATTTCCCAATCCGCCGGCGGCGGCCTGAAGCTCGGCCGGACCGCGTCCCGCTCGATCTTGATGCCGATCTGGATATCGGTAAAGACGAACTGCTCGATCGGAACGTTGCGATCGTTCATGAGCTGGGCCTTGAGCAGCAGGCCGGAAGTAAGATCCGCCCACAGCTTGTGCCCGTAGCGCATGCCGTCCTTGGGCTCGAAGATGTACGCCTGCGTCTCGAGGCCGGCGATGCGCGCGATCTCGGCCTTGCGAAAGAAATAATATGCCGCGAGCGTCTCGAGCTGCTGCGGCAACAGCGAAGGGAAGGCGTTGCGGTAGGTTCGGGGCTCGATGCGGATGATCTTCGCGTCGGGGTAGTAGCAACGGACCTGCTCGTTGTTGCGGATGACCTCGCGCGCCGGCCCGTCGAGATTGACGAGCTTCTCGTGCTCGCCGGTCGTGTCGACCATGTGTATCACGCGTGAAGTTTCGACGCGCCCGTCGTGCTGGTAGACGAGCGTGCCGGCGTAGTTGAGCTGCTTTGCCGCAGCCGCAGCCTGCTGCAGCCAGCCGGTCGCGTCGTCGGCGAGCGCGAGCGATACCCAAAGCAGCGCGGCGACGCCGAAGCCCGCGCGCAGGCCGAACCCGGGTCGCCGGCCGGCGGTGACCGGCGCAGCGCCGTTACTTCGCCGCATCCTGCGGGTCGGCCGTGACCGCGCGCAGATACGGACGCACGCCCTGGATCGCCGTCGTCGGCGAGTATTCCTGGTGCGCCAGGAGATATTCGTTGACGACCGGGCGCCGCAGGTCCGCAGCCCGGACCTCGTCGACTCGCTGTGCAGTTGCGATCGCGGACGGCGGCAGCGGCATCGTCGTCAGCGCCACCCAGCCGACTACGCCGACCGCGGCCACGGTCGCCGCCACGGCCCAGGCGACGGCCGCCGGCGCTGGGCGCGCCCGCGAGGGCGCAAGCACCGTCGGCTCGGCAGCCAGCCGCGCCGCGAAGCGGTGTGAAATGCCCCAGATCGGCGCGCCGTCTCCGCGCAGGCAATCGCCGATCACGTGGTAGCAGACCCACGTTTGCACCGACGCCACTTCGCGCAGCCCATGGCAGGCACGCTCGGCGCGATCCGCGTCGAGCTCACCATCCATCAGCAGCGAGACTTCCTCCGGCGTCAGTTCCGTCGGCCGGGCGGGTTCGTCCGCATCCGGCAGAGCCAAGAATTTACCCATTACCATCTCCGGTCCTTGTCGGTCCCCAGCAGCGGCCGCAGCTCCGCTGCGATCGCTTCGCGCGCCCGAAAAATCCGGGAGCGCACCGTGCCAATCGGACAATTCATCACGTTGGCAATCTCTTCGTAGCTTAACCCCTCGATCTCGCGCAGCGTGATCGCCGTGCGTAGATCGTCGGGCAGCGCGTCCATCGCCTTGTTGACCGTGGTCGCGATTTCTCTGCCCAGCAGCTCGTTCTCCGGCGTATTCGAGTCACGCAGCTGCTCGGCGTCCTCGAAGTTCTCCGCCTCCTCGTGGTCGAAACCCGTCGAAGTCGGCGCCCGTCGCCCAATCGCGACCAGATAATTCTTGGCGGTATTGATCGCGATACGGTACAGCCAAGTATAAAACGCACTTTCCCCGCGGAAGCTTGGCAGCGCGCGGTAGGCCTTGATGAAAGCCTCCTGCGTCACGTCCTCGACTTCCCCGGCGTCGCGCACCAATCGCGACAACAACCGTGCCAGCTTGCGCTGGTACTTCAGCACCAACAGTTCGAAGGCACGCTTGTCGCCCCGCTGCGCACGCTCCACGAGCTGCTGATCAACTTCGCGGTCACCCATCCGCGGGCCGCCCCTGAGTCATCTCGTTGTTCTCGCCACACCCGGTCAGGTGGGCGCGGCACCCGCCGGCAGTATAGCCGAGCCGTGCGGGGCGCTCGCGGCGGCCATGCGGCACGATGCCTGCTGCTCTGGACCGCCCGCCGCAATAGAAGTTCACTCCCGCGCAGGGTTTTGCCGGCGCGATGGTTAGGGAACCTCTGAACAAGCCCCACATGAGCCGCGTTTCTGGTGCAATGGCCTCAGATGCGAGGCGTCGCGGCGCAGCGAATAGTGCGTACTATTCGCAAGCCGCGCAACAAAGCAGATGAGGCCATTGCGCCGAAACCCGAAGGGACGGCGCTTTCCGGGCAATCTGCTTTGTCGCGCCGCTCGCCCATGGGCGCCTGCCATGGGCTTCGCGTCGCTTCGCGCATCTCATCCCGGAAAGCCGCCGTCGCGGCCATGCGGGGCTTATTCAGAGGTTCCTTAGCTCCGGCGCTCCAGACGCACGGTCGGCTGCACGTGGCCGGTGGCCAGTCCCCGATAATTGCGGATGACCGGCTCCCGCCAGCCTTCCAGCGTTTGGCGCTGCGCGGCATCGAGGAGGCCCAGAAGGTCGAGCACCGCCACGGTCGCCGGATGCAGGCCTCGGGGGTTGCCGTCGACAACCTTGAGCGCGATGCCCCAGCCCCGGCTGCGGACACCGATACCCTGCACGCCTTCCGCGCCGGCCTTGGTCACCCAATCGCCGCCTCCGGCGCGCATCAGGATCAAGTCGTTGCGCCCCTCGCCCGAGACCATTTCCGGGTGCGCGGTCATCGCCGCCGCGAGCGTTGCCGGCGCGGCGCCATAGCGCGCGTCGTCCGCGACGGTCGCGAGCCGGGCGTAGGCGTATGCGAGACGATCGAGTGGCACCGCATAGTTCGGCGCGGAGCAACCGTCGATGCCGGCGACGAGTTCGCGTTCGGCCACGCCGGTCAGGTGTGCAACCGCCGCGCGTATCGCCTGCTGTAGCGGATGCTCGAGCGCGAGATAGGATTCGAGCGGCAAGGCGTATTGGCGGCAATAGGCGAGCATGCCGGTGTGCTTGCCGGAGCAGTTGTGATGCAACGGCGTGAACTTCGCGCCGGCAGGAGGCAATTCCTCGCGCACGGCGTAATAGATGGGAGGATGAATCCCGCATTGCAACGCGTCGACAGTGCAACCCGCCCGCTCGAGCATGTCGGCGACGCCGGCGACGTGGCGCGGCTCGCCGGAATGGCTGGCGCAAAGAAGCGCGACCTGCTCCGGCGAGTACCCGAAGCGCTCGACCCCGCCGCCCGCGACGAACGGCAGCGCCTGCAGCGGCTTGAGCGCGCTGCGCGTGGTCGTCAAGAAATGCGGATCGCCGGCGGAGAACAGCAGCCGGCCCTCGCGGTCGACGACCGCGACCGATCCATAATGGACGCTATCGATGGCGTCACCGCGGGTGACGCGTGCAAGCGGAACGTGCGGCGGGGCCGCGGAGGTGACGGTCGACAAGGAGCGGGGTCGTGCAGGAAACCGCTATTTTACCGCGGTTGGCTGCAGCGCCTGCCGGATCTGCTCGAGCGCGCCCGGGTCTTCGATCGTCGTGAGATCACCGGGATCGCGACCCTCCGCGAGCGCCTGGATCGAGCGCCGCAAGAGCTTGCCCGAGCGTGTCTTCGGGAGCAGTGTGACGAAATGCACTGCGCCCGGCCGGGCGATAGCGCCAAGCTCGCGGTCGACCGTATCCATCACTTGCCGGCGCATCGCCGCGACTCCTTCGGCAGTGGCGATCTTCGCCGGGTCCTTGACCACCGCAAACGCGACCGGAATCTGGCCCTTGAGCTGATCGGCCACGCCGACAACCGCGACCTCGGCGATGCCGGGATGCGCCTGTACCGCCTCTTCGATCTCGCGCGTGCCGAGACGGTGGCCCGCGACGTTGATCACGTCGTCGGTGCGACCGAGAACGAAGTAATAACCGTCGGCGTCGCGCGTCGCCCAGTCGAAGGTCGAGTAGGTCATTTTCCCGGGCACCGTCTCGAAGTAGGTCTTGACGAAGCGCTCGTCGTCGCCCCACACGGTCGTCATGCAGCCCGGCGGCAGCGGCGGCATGATCACCAGCACACCCTTCTCATCGGTACCGACCTCGTTGCCCGTTGCCTCGTCGAGCAAATGCACGTCATAACCGCAGACCGGGAACGACGGGCTGCCGAATTTGCGCGGCGTGTCCTCGATGCCCGGCGACGCCGACAGGATCGGCCAACCGCTCTCCGTCTGCCAGTAATGATCGACGATCGCCACGCCGAGCGAGTCCGACGCCCAGCGTGCCGTCGGCTCGTCCAGCGGCTCGCCGGCGAGGAAGAGGTACTTGAGGCCGGCCAGGTCGTGTTTTTTCATGTACGCCGTGTCCTGCTTTTTCAGGACGCGGATCGCAGTCGGCGAACTGAACATCGTGCGCACCTTGTGCTCGGCGACGATCTGCCACCAGATGCCAGGATCGGGCCGGATCGGCAGGCCCTCGTACATGATCGTCGTCGAGCCGTTCAGGAGCGGTGCGTAGACGATATACGAATGTCCGACGACCCAGCCGATATCGCTGGTCGTGAACATGGTCTCGCCCGGCGCGACGCAGAAAATATCGCGCATCGAAGCGGCCAGTGCGACCGCATAGCCGCCGGTGTCGCGCTGCACGCCCTTGGGCTTGCCTGTGGTGCCGGAGGTATAGAGAATGTACGAGGATTCCGACGATTCGAGCCATGCGCACGGCACCTGCGCACCTTCGTGCTGGACGGCGAGCGCCGCGTAATCGAGATCGCGGCCGGCGACGCGGGACATCCCGGCATCGAGCTTGCGGTCGACGATGATCACTTTCGCCGGCGGGTGCTTCGCCAGCCGCAACGCCTCGTCGACCAGGTGCTTGTAGGGAACCGCCTTGCCGCCGCGCATTCCGGCATCGGCCGTGATCATGACCACAGGCTTCGCGTCGTCGATGCGCGTGGCAAGACTTGCGGCGGCGAATCCGCCGAAAACGACCGAGTGAATCGCACCGAGCCGCACGGTCGCGAGCATCGCGAACACCGCCTCCGCGATCATCGGCATGTAGATCAGGACTCGATCGCTCTTGCCGACGCCCTGGGCTGAAAGGATCGCGGCGAAGCGGTTGACTTCGGCGGAGAGCTCGCGATAGCTATAAGTCCGGCGCTGATCCGTCTCGGTCGAAATGAAGATGAGCGCCGCCTGGTCGCCACGCGTTGTGAGATGGCGATCGATCGCGTTGTGACAGAGGTTGGTGCGGCCGCCGACAAACCAGCGCGCAAAGGGTGGGCGGCTGTAATCGAGTACCTTGGTAAAGGGCGTCTGCCAATCGATCAACGCCGCCCGTTCGCGCCAGAACGCATCGCGATCATGCAGTGAACGGCGGTGTGCCTCGGCGTATTTGCGCATCACTATGGGTGCGTGTCGGCACCGATGCGCACGACGGTCCTGCCCCGCACCAGGCCTTTGATATAGGCGTCGAAGTGCGTGGGCAGATCCTCGAAAGCGATCGTGCGTACCTGATCGTGGACGCGATCGGGCCGCCACGCGACCGCGAGCTTGTTCCAGATCGCCTGCCGCAATTCCATTGGGCAATTGGCGCTGTCCACGCCCAGCAGCTGCACGCCGCGCAGGATGAACGGCATGACCGTCGTATCGAGCTTCGGACTGGCCGCCAAGCCCACCGACGCGACGGTGCCGCCGATTTTCATCGTCGACAGCAGCCACGCCAGAAGGTCGCCTCCCAGGTTGTCCACGACACCGGCCCAGGTCGCCTTGTCGAGGGGGCGGATGTTGGCGAGGTCTATCGATTGGCGCAGCCTGATCTCTTTCGCGCCCAAGCCGCGCAAGTAGCCGCTTTCCTCTTCCTTGCCCGTGATCGCAACGACGTGATAGCCGAGCTTCGCGAGGATTTCGATAGCCACGCTGCCGACGCCGCCGGTCGCTCCCGTCACCGCGACCGGCCCGTTCTCGGGCTTCAGACCGTTGTATTCCATCAGCATGATCGCCTGCGCGGCGGTGAAGCCGGCTGTGCCGAGCGTCATGGCGTCGAACGCCGTCATATGCTCGGGACGGCGCACGATCCAATCCCCCGGAACGCGGACGTATTCCGCGTAACCGCCATCGTGGGCGACGCCGAAGTCGTATGCGTGCACGATGACCTTGTCCCCGCGCTTGAACCGAGGGTCGGCCGACGCCTCGACGGTCCCCGCCATATCGATGCCACCGACCGTCGGGAACTTGCGCATGATCCTGCCGGCGCCGTTATACGACAGCGCGTCCTTGTAATTGATGGTCGAGTACTTGGTCTTGACCATGACGTCGCCGGGGTCGAGCTCGTCTTCGGTCATCTCGACAAAGCGGCTCGATACCACCTTGTCGTGCTCGAACGTGCGGTAAGCCTTGAACCGGTGCATGGGTAGGGTCCTCCTCAAAGCGGCGACAGTACGGCGGGTTCGCCCGCCTGATGCGGCAATGCCATGTATTCTCGGGTGCGCATCTCGATCAAGCGACTCACGGTGCGCGGAAATTCCTGGCTGTTCGGCCCCTCACGGTAGAGCTCCTCGGCGGGGACCGCCGCCGACAGCAATAACTTTACCCGATGATCGTAGAGCACGTCGACGAGCCACGTAAAGCGCCGCGCGGCGTCGCCCATGTCCGGAGTCAGGCGGCGCACGCCCGAGACGATGACGACAGCGAAGCGACGGGCGATCTCGAGATAATCGAGCTGCGAGCGCGCGCCTTCGCACAGCGCAGCGAAATCGAACCACACGAGGCTTCCCGCGCGTTTTCTCGCCTTGAGCGTGCGGGCTTCGATCGAAAGCCGGGGATCCTCGTCCGGACCGGGGCGCATACGCTCGAACAACGCTGCCAGCTCCGCCTCGACCGCGTCGGAGAGCGGCGTGTAGTAGCACGCGGCGTGCTCGAGCTCACGCAGGCGGTAGTCGGTGCCGCCGTCGACTTCGATCACGTCCAGCCACTGCTTGATCAGCGCGATCGTCGGCAGCAGGTTCTGTCGCTGCAATCCGTCGGGATAGAGGTCGTCGGGCCGGTAGTTCGAAGTCATGACAAAGACGACCCCGCGAACGAAGAGCGCACTGAGCAGCCGGCCCAGAATCATGGCGTCGGCAACGTCCGAGACGTGGAATTCGTCGAAGCACACCAGGCGGTGGCGGCGGGCGATGCGAGCGGCGACCGAGGCGAGCGGGTCTTCCTCGCGCTTGAGCATCTTGAGCTCCTCGTGCACGTCACGCATGAACGCGTGAAAATGCACTCGCGTCTTGCGCCGCAGCGGCACCGCAGCATAGAAAGCGTCCATCAGGAAGCTTTTCCCCCGTCCCACGCCGCCCCAGAAGTAACCGCCGCGCGGAGGCACGGGAGGATTGAACCAGCGAAGAAGCGACTGGCGCGCCTTCTTGAAGGCGACGAGCTCGTCGTAGAGGCGTTGCAGGCGCGCGAGCGCCGCGGCTTGTGCGCCGTCGAGGACGATGTCGCGGCGGATGAGCTCGGGCTCGAGGTGCCGGATAAGCGCGCCGTGGGCGACGGCGAGACTGGGCGTGGTGTCATTCATGTCGCATCGCCCGGTTCGCGCGTCCCCGAAGTCAGAGGTTCAGCGTTCGTTTGTCCACCGCGAGCGCCGCCTCCTTGACCGCTTCCGACAGTGAAGGATGGGCGTGGCAAATGCGGGCGATGTCTTCGCTCGCCGCACCGAATTCCATCGCCACCACACCTTCGGAGACCAGCTCGGATACCATCGGACCGATCGCGTGCAGGCCGAGGATGCGATCGCTCTTGGCGTCGGCGAGAAATTTCACGAAGCCCCGCGTGTCGCCCAGCGCCCTGGCGCGGCCGTTGGCAGTGAACGGAAACATTCCTGCGCGATAGGCAGCGCCGGCCGCCTTCAGCTCTTGCTCAGTCAGTCCGACCCAGGCGATTTCCGGCGAGGTATAGATCACCCACGGCACGGTATTGAAGTCGACGTGTCCGTGCTGGCCGGCGATCCGCTCGGCGACCGCGACGCCTTCTTCCTCAGCCTTGTGCGCTAGCATCGGACCGCGTACGACGTCGCCGATCGCCCAGACACCGCCAAGATTGGTCTTGCAGTCCCCGTCGACGGTGATGAAGCCGCGCTCGTCCAGCTTGAGGCCGACCGCGTCCGCGCCGAGCCCGGACGTGTGCGGAACGCGGCCGATCGAGACGATAAGCTTGTCGAAGCGCCGGCTTTGCTGCTTGCCCGACGAATCGGTGTACTCGACCACGACCTCTTTGGCCGCGGTGACCTTGGTGATGTCCACCCCGAGCTCGATCGCCAAGCCCTGTTTGGTGAAGAGCTTCCATGCCTCCTTGGCGACCTGTTCGTCGGCGGCGCTCAAGAAAACGGGCAACGCCTCCAGGATCGTAACCTCGGCGCCGAGCCGCCGCCAGACGCTGCCCATCTCGAGCCCGATGACTCCTGCCCCGATGACGCCGAGCGTTCGCGGGACCTCGGGAATCGCCAGCGCGCCGTCGTTGTCGAGGACGAGCTTGTTGTCGAACGGCGCTCCGGGAAGCGCGCGCGGCTTCGAGCCGGTTGCGACGATTACGTGCTTGGCGACGAGCGACGCGGCGCCGGAGCCTTCGACCCTGATCTGCCAGGCTCCAGGCGTGCCGCCGGCGAAGCTGCCGGTGCCGGAATGGAAGGCGACCTTGTTCTTCTTGAACAGATACAGGATGCCGTCGTTGTTCTGGCGGACGACCTTGTCCTTGCGCGCGAGCATCCGCGCCACGTCGATCACCAGACCCTTGACGTCGATTCCGTGCTCGGCGAAAGCGTGGCCGGCGTGCTCGAAATTCTCGGACGACTGCAAGAGCGCCTTGGATGGAATGCACCCGACATTGGTGCAGGTTCCACCGGGCGCGGGCTTGCCGTCCGCCATCGTCCAGTCATCGATGCACGCGGTCCTGAAGCCGAGCTGCGCGGCGCGAATCGCCGCGATGTAGCCGCCGGGACCGGCGCCGATGACGATTACATCGAATGATTCAGCCATTCCCGCCTTGCCTCGCAACGTGTCGTCCACCAAAAACGTTACAACGAGCCTGCGAGCGGGCCGAGAGCGCGAAGCCGCGGAACGAGGGAGCGAGATAGTACATGGTTAGTACAGCGAGCTCCCGAGTGAGCAGCGACAAAGCTCTCGGCCCGCGCAGCGGCGAGCCTATAGATCCAGAAGCATTCTTGCTGGATCTTCCAGCGCTTCCTTTATGGCGACCAGAGACAATACCGCTTCGCGGCCGTCGATTATGCGGTGATCGTACGATTGCGCGAGATAGTTGATCGGCCGCACGACGACCTGGCCGTTCTCGACGACCGCTCTGTCCCTGGTGGCGTGCACGCCGAGAATCGCCGACTGCGGCGGATTGATGATCGGAGTCGACAACATCGACCCGAAAACGCCGCCGTTGGAGATCGTGTACGTTCCACCGGTCAGCTCCTCGACCGTCAACTTGCCTTCCTGCGCACGTTTGCCGAAGTCGGCGATGGCGAGCTCGATCTCGGCGATCGAGAGTTGATCGGCGTCACGGATGATCGGCACGACCAGACCGCGCGGGCTGCCGACGGCGATCCCGATGTCGAAGTACCCGTGGTAGACGATGTCGGTGCCGTCGATCGACGCGTTGACCACCGGGAATTTCTTCAATGCGTGCACCGCAGCCTTGACGAAGAAGCCCATGAATCCGAGCTTGACGCCGTGCTCCTTTTCGAACCGATCCTTGTAGCGGTTGCGCAGATCGATCACCGGCGCCATGTTCACTTCGTTGAACGTCGTCAGGATCGCCGCTGTCGACTGCGATTGCACGAGCCGCTCGGCGACGCGCTGCCGCAACCGCGACATCGGTACGCGCTGCTCGGGCCGGGCGCCCCAAGTGGCAGGCAGCTTGATCGCCGGTGCCTGGAACGGCGCCGGCGCGGGTGCGCGCGCCGCAGGCGCCTCCGCCGTAGCGGGCGCGGCCGCGGGCACGGCCTTGTCGCCAGCGCGCGCCGCCCCAACCGCGAGGACGTCGCCCTTGGTGACGCGGCCGCCCCGGCCGGTGCCGGCGACATCGCCGGGGCTCAGGTTCTGCTCGGCCATCAGCTTGCGGGCGGCGGGCAATGCGCCGGCCGCGGCTTGCGGAGTGGCCGTCACCGCCGGCGCAGAGGCTGCATCCTGCGCGGCCGCAGGCGCGGTGACAGCGGCCTCTCCCGGTGCCGCGCCCTTCGCGTCCGTATCGATGACCGCGATGACTTCCTGTGCGTTGACCGTCGCGCCGTCGGACTTGCGGATCTCGGTCACGATACCGGAACCTGGCGCAGGTAATTCGAGCACGACCTTGTCAGTCTCGACGTCGACGAGATTCTCGTCGCGCTTGACCGCGTCGCCGGCCTTCTTGTGCCAGTTGACCAGCGTCGCTTCGGTGATCGACTCCGGCAGGACCGGCACTTTGACTTCGATGAGCATCTCGCTTCCCCGGCCCCGTCGCTCAATGCGCGGTTACCATCTCGCCCGACGCGAGCTTCGTTGCGAACGCTTCGGCGACCAGCTCCTGCTGTTGCGCCAGATGCTTGGACGCGTAGCCGACCGCCGGCGATGCCGAGATCGGGCGGCCCGCATAGGCCAGTACCTGCTTCTCGCCGATGTCCCCGCGCAGGTACGCTCGCAGCCGGTACCACGCGCCCTGGTTCTGCGGCTCTTCCTGGCACCAGATGACTTCGGTGGCATTCGGATACTTGACGATCTGCGCCTTGAAGTCGGCATGCGGAAACGGATACTGCTGCTCGAGCCGGATCACCGCCATGTCGGCGATGTTGTTCGCGCGCCGGAAGTCGACGAGGTCGTAATAGACTTTGCCACTGCACACGATAACGCGGCGCACGTTCTTGGCGACGAGCTTGTCGGTTTCGGCGATCACCGTGTGGAACTTGCCTTCGGAGAGCTCCTGCAGCGCCGACACGGCGGCCTTGTGCCGCAGCAGGCTTTTCGGGCTCATGACGATCAACGGCTTGCGAAAGTCGCGCACCATCTGCCGGCGCAGCAGATGGAAGATCTGCGCCGGAGTGGTCGGCACGCAAACCTGCATGTTGTGCTCGGCGCAGAGCTGCAGATAGCGCTCCGGCCGCGCAGACGAATGCTCGGGCCCCTGCCCTTCGTAGCCGTGCGGCAGGAGCAGCGTGAGTCCGCAGACGCGGCCCCATTTGACTTCGCCGGCGGCGATGAACTGGTCGATGACGACCTGTGCGCCGTTGGCAAAATCGCCGAACTGCGCCTCCCAGATCACCAGCCGGTTGGGCTCCGACGTCGCGTAGCCGTACTCGAATCCGAGCACCGCCTCCTCGGACAATACCGAATCGATGATCTCGAATTCGGGCTGATCTTCCCTGACGTGCTGCAACGGAATCCACGAGCCCGCGTCCCACTTCTCACGGTTCTGATCGTGCAGCACGGCGTGCCGGTGCGAGAACGTCCCCCGCGCCGAGTCCTGCCCGGAAAGCCGCACGCCGTAACCCTGATCGAGCAGGCTCGCATACGCGAGGGTCTCGCCCATGCCCCAGTCGAGCGGCAGCTCGCCTTCGCCCATCGCGCGCCGATCGGAAACTACCTTTTCGACGCGCGGGTGGAGCTTGAAGTTCGGCGGCACGTCGGTGACCTTCCGCGCGAGCGCCTTCAGCGCCTTCATCGGCACCGCGGTTTCCGCTGCATCGGTCCAATGCTTGCCGAGGAAGGGCGTCCAATCGACAGCGAACGGCGGCTTGTAATTCGAAAGTACCGTGGTATTGGTGTGGAATCCCTTGTCCATCGCCGTACGATAAGTGGCGATCATGCCTTCGGCCTCCTCGGCCTTGAGCACTCCGTCGGCCACCAGACGCTGTGCGTACAGCGCGCGAGTACCCGGGTGCTCGCGGATTGACTTGTACATCAGCGGCTGGGTGATCATCGGCTCGTCGGCCTCGTTGTGGCCCTGGCGGCGGAAGCAGATCAGATCGATGAACACATCCTTGTCGAACTTCTGCCGGAACTCGATCGCTATCTCGACCGCCAGCAGACACGCCTCGGGGTCGTCACCGTTGACGTGGAAAATAGGCGCCTCGACCATCTTCGCGACGTCGGTGCAATAGAGCGTGCCGCGCGTGTCGCGCGGGTCGGAGGTCGTGAAGCCGATCTGATTATTGACCACGATGTGGATCGTGCCACCGGTGCGGTAGCCGCGCGTCTGCGCGAGGTTGAGCGTCTCCTGCACCACACCCTGTCCGGCAATCGCAGCGTCGCCGTGGATCAGCACCGGCATCACCTGATCGAACGTCGCGTCCTTGCGCCGATGCTGGCGCGCACGCACCGAGCCTTCGACGACGGGGTCGACGATCTCCAGGTGCGAGGGATTGAACGCCAGCGTCACGTGCATTGGCCCGCCCGGCGTCGTGACGTCGGACGAGAATCCCTGGTGATACTTGACGTCTCCGGCGGAAAGATCGCTCGCGAGCTTCCCTTCGAACTCGGCGAACAGGTTGGCCGGCATTTTCCCCAGCGTATTGACCAGGACGTTGAGCCGCCCCCGGTGCGCCATGCCGATGACCATTTCCTGCACGCCGCCGGCGCCCGATTTCTGGATCAGATGGTCGAGCATGGGGATCATCGTGTCGCCACCCTCGCCGGAAAAGCGTTTCTGGCCGACGTACTTGGTGCCGAGATAGCGCTCGAGCGTTTCGGCCGCGGTCAGGCGCTCGAGGATGTGCTTGCGGAAGGCCGGAGCGTAAACGGGCCGCGACCGCAGCGGCTCGATGCGCTCCTGGATGAACCGCTTCTGCGGCGTGTCGGACATGTACATGTACTCGGTGCCGAAGCTGCGGCAGTACGTCTCGTGCAGCGCCGCGATCAGGTCGCGCAGGCGCAGGCGACTCGCGCCTCCGGGGACGCCCTTGTACGAGCCGATATCGAACTCGGCCTCCATGTCCGCCTCGGTGAAGCCATAGGTACCGATATCGAGATCCGCGATGTACGGCTTCTCCCGGCGCTCCAGCGGATCGAGGTCGGCGTGGAACACGCCGAGCGTGCGGTACTTGCTGATCAGCCGCAGCACCAGCACCTGCTTGTGCATCGCCTGCGCATCGACCATCGGCGCGGCCAGGCGCCGGTTCTTGGCGAGCTGGATGAACGAATCGATGACTGGCGCGTGCGCCACGTCCTGCGCTCCGTCGCGAAGCTCGTCGAAATACGCGCGCCAATCGGCGCTCACCGCCCCGGGGTTGGCAAGATAGATCTCGTATTGCTGCTCGATGAACGGGGCGTTGGTCCCGTAGAGCGTTGACGTGCCGCGGAGTTCTTCGATCATGGTGCGTTGCCTCGTCGTTCGGTTGCCCCGGTAAGGTTCCTCAGCGCTGCGCGATCGGCGGGACGTCGCGTCGCTTCGCGCCGGTATACAGCTGCCGCGGGCGTCCGATCTTCTGCTCGGGATCCGAAATCATTTCGTTCCATTGCGCGATCCAGCCAACCGTTCGCGCCAGCGCGAAGATCGCCGTGAACAGGCTGACCGGAATGCCGAGCGCGCGTTGCACGATGCCGGAGTAGAAATCGACATTCGGATACAGCTTGCGCTGCACGAAGTAATCGTCCTCGAGCGCGATCTTCTCCAGCGCCATCGCGAGCTTGAACAGGCGGTCGTCATGCAGGCCCAGGTCCTCGAGCACCTCGTAGCAGGTTTCGCGCATAAGCTTGGCGCGCGGATCATAGTTCTTGTAGACGCGGTGGCCGAAACCCATCAGCTTGACGCCGGAATTCTTGTCCTTGGCGCGCTTGATGAATTCGCCGATCTTCGAGACGTCGCCGATTTCCTCCAGCATGGTGAGCGCCGCCTCGTTGGCCCCGCCATGCGCCGGACCCCACAGGCAGGCGATGCCGGCAGCGATGCACGCAAACGGGTTGGCGCCCGACGAGCCCGCGAGCCGGACCGTCGAGGTCGACGCGTTCTGCTCGTGATCGGCGTGCAGGATGAAGATGCGATCGAGCGCGCGCACCAGCACGTCGTTGATCTTGTACTCCTCGCACGGCACCGAGAACATCATGCGCATGAAGTTCGCGGTGTAGTAGAGCTCGTTGCGCGGATAGACGAAGGGCTGACCCAGCGTGTACTTGTAGCAAGTGGCGACGAGCGTCGGCAGCTTGGCGATCAGGCGGATCGCCGATACCTCGCGGTGCCAGGGGTCGGTGATATCGAGCGAGTCGTGATAGAACGCCGAGAGCGAGCCGACGACGCCGACCAGCATCGCCATCGGATGCGAGTCGCGCCGGAAGCCGCGGAAGAACTGGTTCATCTGCTCGTGCACCATCGTATGCTGGGTAACGGTACGCACGAACTCGGTCTTCTGCGAAGCCGTTGGCAATTCGCCGCGCAGCAGCAGATAACAGACTTCGAGAAAGTCGCACTGGACCGCGAGCTGCTCGATCGGATAGCCGCGATAGAGGAGCTCGCCCTTGTCGCCGTCGATATAGGTGATCGTCGAAGCGCAGGCTGCGGTCGACAAGTAGCCCGGATCGTAGGTGAACTTGCCGGTCTTGCCGTACAGCGTCCGAATGTCGGCGACCTCGGGACCGATCGTTCCGGGCAGAATCGGGAAGGTGACGGAAGGCGAGCCGTCGCTGAAGCTCAGGGTGGCGGTGCGGTCGGTCATGTCGTGTCACTCCAGGCTGAGACGGGAACGGATGCGACCCGCGGCGGCGCATCCCGCGTAAGGAGGTCCTAAATAGCTTTCAACGTTTCCAGCAGCGGCCTCACCGCCGCGTCCTCGGACTCTTGCCGGCCCGAAAGCAAATCCCACAATTCGTTGTCGCTCAACTCCAGAAGACGGTCCAGCGCGGCGATCTCTCGATCGGTGATCGCCTCGCCACGCGCGTCGAGGAAGCGCTCGAGGATAAGATCGTTCTCCAGCATCCCGCGCCGGCAGCGCCAGCGCAGGCGATTGAGCTCAACGCGCGAAGTCACGGCATCCGGCAAATCGCTCTCGAATTGGATTACCCGCTAACGGCCGATATGGGGACGAGAGGGCCCTTTCACACTGCCCGCTTGATCATCAGCTCCTTGATCTTGCCGATTGCCTTGGTGGGATTCAGGTTCTTCGGGCAGACGTCGACGCAGTTCATGATCGTGTGGCAACGGAACAGGCGATACGGATCCTCGAGGTCGTCGAGCCGCTCGCTCGTCGCCAGGTCGCGCGAATCGGCGATGAAGCGGTACGCCGCGAGCAGCCCCGCGGGGCCGACGAACTTGTCCGGCGGTACGCCGCGAGCAGCCCCGCGGGGCCGACGAACTTGTCCGGATTCCACCAGAACGACGGACACGCCGTCGAGCAGCACGCGCAGAGGATGCATTCGTACAGCCCGTCGAGCTCTTCCCGGTCTTCGGGCGATTGCAACCGCTCCTTCTCCGGCGGTGGCGTATCGTTCACCAGATACGGCTTGATGGAGTGATATTGCTTGAAGAACTGGCTCATGTCGACGATCAGGTCGCGGATCACCGGCAGACCCGGAATCGGCCGCAGCTCGACGGGTTCCTTCACATCCTTCAGGTTGGTGATGCAGGCGAGCCCGTTCTTGCCGTTGATGTTCATGGCGTCGGAGCCGCAGACCCCTTCGCGGCACGAGCGTCGGAACGTGAGTGTGTCGTCGTGTGCCTTCAGCCGCACCAGCGCGTCGAGCAGCATGTGGTCGTGCGGATCGAGCGCAATGTCGTAATCCTGCATGCGCGGAGCGCCGTCCTCGTCAGGGTTGTAGCGGTATACGCGAAACTTCATTTCTTGCTCCAGGACATTCGATACGAACCTTCGGCAAATCGCAGAGCCGACCGGATCGCGAGCGAGGAGCAACGCAGGATGGGGCGCATATGCGATGTGTCGGTCAGTACGTACGTACCTTGGGCGGGAAGGCGTCGACTGACAACGGTTTGAGATTCACGGGTTTGTACGCGAGCCGGTTGCCGTCGCGGTACCACAGAGTGTGCTTGAGCCAGTTGGCGTCGTCGCGATTGGGATAATCGCTGCGCGCCTGCGCGCCGCGCGATTCGCGCCGCGCATGGGCCGAGACGATCGATGCTTTGGCGACCTCGATCAAGTTGTCGAGCTCGAGCGCCTCGACTCGCGCAGTGTTGAACGTCCTGCTCTTGTCCTTGATCGCGACGCGCCGCACGCGCTGTTCGAGCTCCACGACCTTGGTGACGCCTTCGGACAGGAGCTGCTCGTTGCGAAAAACCCCGCAGTGTGCCTGCATTGTCCGGCGTAGCGCGTTGCCCACTTCCGCGACCTGCTCGCCCGAGGTCGCCGCGTCGAGCCGCGCCAGCCGCGCCAGCGCGGCATCGGCGGCGTCTTTCGGCAGCGCCTTGTGACCGCGCCTCGGCAGAGCCTGCTCGACGATGTCGTTGCCCGCCGCGCGTCCGAACACCAGGAGATCGAGGAGCGAATTCGTGCCGAGCCGGTTCGCTCCGTGCACCGACACGCAGGCGCATTCCCCGATGGCATAGAACCCTGGCACGACCGCATTCGGAGTCCCACCGGCCGGCGCCACGACCTGGCCGTGGAGATTGGTCGGAATGCCGCCCATCTGGTAGTGGATTGTCGGCACTACAGGAATCGGCTCCCTTACCGGATCGACATTGACGAACTTGATCGCGATCTCGCGGATCCCCGGCAAGCGCTTCATGATGACCTCGGGGCCGAGGTGATCGAGCTTGAGCAGCACGTAATCCTTGTGCGGTCCGCAGCCGCGCCCTTCCTTGATCTCCTGGTCCATCGAGCGCGACACGACGTCGCGCGACGCCAGATCCTTGAGGTTGGGCGCGTAGCGCTCCATGAACCGCTCGCCGTTGCAGTTGAGAAGGATGCCGCCCTCGCCGCGCACCGCCTCGGTGATCAGCACCCCGACGCCGGCGACGGCGGTCGGATGGAACTGCCAGAACTCCAGGTCTTCGAGAGGAATGCCGGCGCGTGCGGCCATGCCTAGACCATCGCCGGTGTTGATGAACGCATTGGTGCTCGCCGCGAAGATGCGTCCCGCGCCGCCGGTGGCAAACAGCGTGGCCTTCGCCTGCAGGATCATCGCTTCACCCGTTTCCATTTCCAGCGCGGTCACGCCGAGCACATCGCCGTCCGCGTCGCGGATGAGATCGAGCGCCATCCATTCGACAAAGAACTGGGTGCGGGCGCGTACGTTGCGCTGGTAGAGGGTATGCAGCATCGCATGCCCGGTGCGGTCGGCCGCGGCGACGGCGCGCTGCACCGACTTCTCGCCGAAGTTGGCCGAATGACCGCCGAAAGGCCGCTGGTAGAGCGTGCCGTCCGCGTTGCGGTCGAAGGGCATGCCGAAATGCTCGAGCTCGTAGACGACCTCGGGGGCCATGCGACACATGTATTCGATCGCGTCCTGGTCGCCTAGCCAGTCGGAACCCTTGATCGTGTCGTACATGTGCCACAGCCAGTGGTCCTCGCTCATGTTGCCGAGCGCTGCACCGATGCCGCCCTGCGCCGCCACGGTGTGCGAACGCGTCGGAAAAACTTTCGATAGCACCGCGACCGAAAGCCCGCCTTCCGCAAGCTGCAGCGACGCGCGCATTCCCGCTCCGCCGGCCCCGACGACGATCGCATCGAACTTGCGCACGGGCAACGTCACTTGGCTGCCCACAGGATCTCGATCGCCCACCCGGCGTAGCCGACCAGAGACAGCACTGTCAGGACCTCGAGCGTCAGCCGCAGCGCGGTCGGCTTGATGTAGTCCATCCAGATGTCGCGCACGCCGATCCAGGCGTGCCAGAGCAGCGCCAGCCAGAACAGCAGCGTGGCCACCCGGAATGCGCCGTTGGCGAACAACCCCTGCCACAACGCATAGTCGATGCCGCCGTGGTCGACCGCGATCGCGAGCCACAGCAGCGTATAGACCACCAGCACGATCGCGGTGACGCGCTGGGCGAGCCAGTCCTTGAGCCCGTAATGGGCGCCGACGACGACGCGTTTCACCACAGGCGGACCCCGACGACCAAAGTCAATGCAAGGCTTACGACCAGCACGACAATACTGGATATGCGCGTGGGCTTAAGCTCGATGCCCTGTTGGACGTCGAGAAGCAGAAAGCGAATGCCCGCAAAAAAATGGTGCAGATACGCCCAGATCAATCCGATCAGAACGATCTTCGCCAGCGGATTCGAGAGCGCGGCGCGGAAGTTGTCGAACGCCTCCGGTGACGAGAGACTGCGCTGGACGCCGAAGAGCAGCAACGGCAGCCCGATGAGGTATAGCGCGGCCCCGCTCAGCCGGTGCAGGATCGACACGATGCCGGGCAGCGGCAGACGGATGCGCACCAGGTTCAAGTAAACGGGGCGCGGCCTGGTCACGGGTCGCTCGAGGGCAGGCATGAGTGAGGAACCTAATCTCGGCGCGAGAAAGCGAGGGCGCCCGGTGGTCGGTGCACGGGAAAATTATACAGGCAATCGACGCGCGCCCGCCAGCGCGGGCGCATGCTCGCGGCGCGCGCGTTAGGTTCCTTTGCGCGCCGCTCCCGGACTCGACACCCCGCTGCCGGCACCGTAACATTCGCCTGGCGACGCTCGCCAAGCGATCTTTAAATAGCGAGCCTGCGAGCGCCCACCCAACGCCCACCGGGCGCATTGCTCGAGGCGCAATGCCGGAACGCCCCCGACTGCCAGATGCTCTCCAGGAGTCTTTGATGAAGAAGCCCGTCCGCGTAACGGTCACCGGCGCCGCCGGGCAGATCGGTTACAGCCTCTTGTTCCGGATCGCCAACGGTGAAATGCTCGGCAAGGACCAGCCGGTGATCCTGCAGCTGCTCGAGCTTCCGCTCGACAAGGCACAGGCGGCACTCAAGGGCGTCATGATGGAAGTGGAGGACTGCGCGTTTGCGCTGCTCGCCGGGATGAGCGGCGGCTCCGATCCCATGGTTGCCTTCAAGGACGCGGAAATCGCTCTCCTGGTTGGCGCCAGGCCACGCGGCCCCGGCATGGAGCGGAAGGACCTGCTGCTCGAGAACGCAAAGATATTCACCGCGCAGGGCAAGGCCCTCGATGCCGTCGCCAGCCGCGGCATCAAGGTGCTCGTCGTCGGCAACCCTGCCAATACGAATGCCTATATCGCCATGAAGTCGGCGCCGTCGTTGCCGAAGAAGAATTTCACCGCCATGCTGAGGCTCGATCACAACCGGGCGCTGTCGCAACTGGCGACGAAGGCCGAAGTCCCGGTCGGCTCGATCAAGAAGCTGATCGTGTGGGGCAACCATTCGCCGACGATGTATCCGGATTACCGTTTCGCCACGACCGGCGGCGTATCGCTCAAGGCGAAGATCAACGACGAGAACTGGAACCGCACTGTGTTCATTCCAACGGTAGGCAAGCGCGGCGCCGCGATCATCGAGGCGCGCGGGCTGTCTTCGGCCGCATCGGCCGCGAATGCGGCGATCGACCATGTTCGCGACTGGCTTGCCGGCAGCAACGGCGAATGGGTGACGATGGGCGTGGCGTCCGAGGGCAGCTACGGCATCCCCCAGGACGTGATGTACGGCTTTCCGGTCACGACCGCGAACGGTGAATACCAGCTTGTGCAGGGGCTCGAGATCGACACGTTCTCGCGCGAGAAGATGGACGCCACCTTGAAAGAGCTGGAGGAAGAGCGCGCCGGCGTGTCTTCGTTGCTGGGTTAACGAACCTAAAGGACCGCACGGCCCGTCTGCTTCCGTAATGTGAATGTCCACTGAAATGATCGGACGCCTGCATCCATCCGCGGCGCTCTACGGCGCCGAGCGCGCGCTGCCGCCGTTGCCGCCCTGCGTCCACTATGCGGGCAACGAGCGCTATATACGAAAGGCCTTGTCGCTCCAACGCGAGATGGGTCCGGTCTTCGACATTGCCTGCGACTGTGAGGACGGCGCGCCCGTCGGCGAGGAGCGCGCGCACGCCAAGGCGATGGCGGCCTTGATCGCGGGTAAAGACAACGCTTTCGGGCGTGTCGGCGCGCGCATCCACGACGTGACGCATCACGCGTGGCGCAGCGAGCTCGACATCCTTGTTCGCGGCGCGGGCGCCCGGCTCGCATTCCTGACGCTGCCCAAGGCGGAATCGGTCGTCGATGTCGAGCGCTTCCTACACGCCGTGCGCGAGGAAGCCTTGCGCGGCGGCGTGCACCGCACGATTCCCGTCTCGGTCATGATGGAGACGCCCGGCGCAGTGCACGACGCGTGGGCGATCGCCGCGCTGCCCGGGGTCGCCAGCCTCGACTTCGGAACGCTCGACTTCGTCAGCGCACACCATGGCGCGATTCCGGCAGCGGCGATGCAAAGCCCCGGCCAATTCGATCATCCGCTCGTCCGCCGCGCGAAATGCGAGGTCGCGGCCGCGGCGCTCGCGCACGCGGTCGTTCCCGCCCATGGCGTGACGCTCGCGCTCGAAGATCCCGACATCGTGTACGCCGACGCCAGCCGTGCGCGGAACGAGTTCGGTTTCCTCCGGATGTGGAGCATCCACCCGGCGCAGATCGAGCCGATCGTGCGCGCATTTCGTCCCGATGCGGTCGAAGTCGAGACCTCCGCCGCGGTGCTCGCCGCCGCCCAGGCGGCCGATTGGGCCCCGATCCGTCACGACGGCAAGCTCTACGACCGTGCGTCTTACCGCTACTGCTGGGACGTGCTGCAGCAGGCCCATGCCGCCGGCGCGGCGATCCCTCCCGCGGCGAGCGCGTTTTTTGCGCCGACCGAGCCGGCGCATTGAGCAAAGGTCGCGCGAGAATGACCATGCTCTCGTCCGGCGCCAAGTTCCGTGCCGCACTTGCGGCGGAGCACCCGCTGCAGGTGATCGGCGCGATCAACGCGTATACCGCACGCATGGCCGAGCGCACCGGCTTCAAGGCGCTCTACCTCTCGGGCGGCGGTGTGGCTGCGAATTCGCTCGGCATGCCCGATCTGGGGATCAGCACGCTCGAGGACGTGCTCATCGACGTGCGCCGGATCACCGAGGTCACGACGCTGCCGCTGCTCGTCGACATCGATACCGGCTGGGGCAGCGCGTTCAATATCGCGCGCACGATTCGCTCGATGGTCAAGGCGGGCGCCGGTGCTGTACACATGGAGGATCAGGTGGGCGCCAAGCGCTGCGGGCACCGGCCCGGCAAGGAAGTGGTCAGCCGGGACGAGATGGTCGACCGCATCAAGGCCGCGGTCGACGCCCGCACCGATCCCGGATTCGTGATCATGGCCCGCACCGATGCCCTGGCGACCGAGGGGCTCGACGCCGCCATCGGTCGTGCCGTCGCGTACGTCGAAGCCGGGGCGGACATGGTCTTCCCGGAGGCGATCACCGAACTCGCGATGTATCGGAAGTTCAAGGACGCGGTCAAGGTACCGATCCTCGCCAACATCACCGAATTCGGGCAGACCCCTCTGTTCACCACCGGCGAGCTCGCCTCCGCCGGCGTCGACATGGCCCTCTACTGCTGCTCCGCGTATCGGGCGATGAACAAGGCCGCGCTCGACGTTTACCGCGCCATCCGCCGCGACGGCACGCAGAAGACCCTGCTCGATGCCATGCAGACCCGGGCCGAGCTCTATGACATGCTCGGCTACCATGCTTACGAGGAGAAGCTCGACCACCTGTTCGCGAAGGGAAAGTGAGTCCATGTCATGACGACCGAAGTGTCCACCGTTGCCGGGTCCAAGCCGAAGAAATCGGTCGCTCTCGCCGGAGTTGTTGCCGGGAACACCGCACTTTGCACCGTGGGCCGCACGGGCAACGATCTGCACTACCGCGGATACGACATCCTCGACATCGCCGACTCCTGCGAATTCGAGGAGATCGCGTACCTGCTCGTGCACGGCAAGCTTCCGACCGGGGCGGAGCTCTCTGCGTACAAGGCCAAGCTGCGGGCTCTGCGCGGCGTCCCCGAGCCGGTGCGCGAGATCCTCGAGCGCATTCCCGCAGCGGCGCACCCCATGGACGTCATGCGCACGGCGGTCTCGGCGCTGGGCACGGTGCTGCCCGAGAAGCACGATCACGGCGTTGCCGGCGCGCGCGATATCGCCGACCGGCTGATGGCCTCGCTCGGGTCGATGCTGCTGTACTGGTACCACTGGAGCCACAACGGCAAGCGCATCGAGGTCGAACCCCACGACGACACGATCGGCGGCCACTTTCTGCACCTGCTGCACGGCAAGGCGCCGTCGCCGTTGTGGGTGCGCGCGATGCACACTTCGCTCAACCTCTACGCCGAGCACGAATTCAACGCATCGACGTTCACCGCCCGCGTCATCGCGGGCACCGGCTCGGACATGTATTCGGCGATCGCCGGCGCGATCGGCGCGCTGCGGGGACCCAAGCACGGCGGCGCGAACGAGGTCTCCTTCGAGGTGCAGCAACGCTACGACAATCCCGACGAGGCCGAGGTTGATATCCGCCGCCGCGTCGAGAACAAGGAAGTGATCATCGGCTTCGGCCATCCCGTCTACACCATCGCCGATCCGCGCAACCAGATCATCAAGGATGTCGCGCGCCGCCTTTCGCACGACGCCGGCAACACCAAGATGTTCGCGATCGCCGAGCGGCTGGAGAGCGTGATGTGGAGCGCGAAGAAGATGTTTCCGAATCTCGACTGGTTCTCCGCGGTGAGTTACCACATGATGGGCGTGCCCACCGCCATGTTCACGCCGCTGTTCGTCATCTCGCGCACGTCGGGATGGTCGGCGCATGTGATCGAGCAGCGGACCGACGGCAAGATCATTCGCCCTTCCGCCAACTACATCGGGCCGGAGGATCAACCGTTCGTGCCGCTCGCGCAGCGCCGATGAAACGCCGCAGGTTCTCACGCTACCGGTCGGCGCTGCTCGGTGTCTTGGGGCTGGCCACCGTACTGGCCGGGACGGCAGCTGCGGACGAGGAGGCCGATCGCGCCGCGGCAGTCACCGCCGCAGAGGAAGAGGCGATGCACTGGCTCGATGCGCTCGACGCCGGACGCCACGCAGAAAGCTGGAACGACGCGGCCGCCGTGATGAAGGAGGGCCGCAATCAGGAAGATTGGATTCGCGACGTCGCCAGCCCGCGCGAGTCGCTCGGCAAAGCCGTGATGCGCGAGCTGCGGCGGGCCGAATTCTCGACGGCGGTGCGCGGTGCACCGTCGGGCAAGTACGTCACCCTCGTCTATCTGACGCAGTTCGCCAAAGCACCTCCGGTCTCCGAAACGATCCTGCTGACTCTGGAGGATGACCACTGGCGGATCGCCGGCTACCGCATCGAACGTGCGCCCGAGACGACGGCGCCCGCCTCCCCGGCGGAGAAACCCGGCTCGGGCGCGGGACCGAAGCCGGAGCGTTGATCGTGTCCGGTCCGATATCCAACGTCCGTCCCAAGCCCGACCAGGTCCTGGTCGATATCGCGGACTACGTCGCCAAGTTCAAGATAACGAGCCAGGAAGCGTACGAGACCGCGCGGCACTGCCTGATCGACACGCTTGGTTGCGGGCTCGAAGCGCTGTCGTATCCGGCCTGCACCAAGCTGCTCGGACCGATCGTCGCGGGAACAGTCGTTCCCAACGGCGCCAAGGTACCGGGCACGCAGTTCCAGCTCGATCCGGTGCAGGCGGCGTTCAACATCGGGGCGATGATCCGCTGGCTCGATTTCAACGACACCTGGCTCGCCGCCGAATGGGGTCATCCGTCCGACAACCTGGGCGGCATTCTCGCCACTGCCGACTGGCTTTCGCGCAACGCGATCGCCGCCGGCAGGAAGCCGTTGCCGATGCAGGCCGTGCTGACTGCGATGATCAAGGCGCACGAGATCCAAGGCATCATCGCGCTCGAGAACAGCTTCAACCGCGTAGGCCTGGACCACGTCGTGCTGGTCAAGGTCGCGTCGACCGCGGTGGTCGCGCAACTCCTCGGGCTCGCGCGCGACGAAATCATCGACGCCGTCTCGCTCGCCTGGGTCGACGGCCAGTCGCTGCGCACGTATCGGCACGCGCCGAACACCGGCTCGCGCAAGAGCTGGGCCGCGGGCGATGCGACGGCGCGCGCGGTTCGCCTCGGGCTCATGGTCGCCAAGGGCGAAATGGGCTACCCATCGGTATTGACCGCGAAGACATGGGGCTTCTACGACGTTTTGTTCAAGGGCAAGCCGTTCGCGTTCCAGCGGCCCTACGGCAGTTACGTCATGGAAAACGTCTTGTTCAAGATTTCATTTCCTGCGGAATTCCACGCCCAGACCGCGGTCGAATGCGCGATGACTCTCCATCCCAAGGTCAGAGACCGGCTCGAAGCGATCCGCCGCATCACCGTCCGCACGCACGAATCGGCGATTCGCATCATCGACAAGAAGGGCCCGCTCGCCAACCCCGCGGATCGCGACCATTGCATCCAGTACATGGTCGCGGTTCCGTTGATCTTCGGTCGTCTCACCGCTGCGGATTACGAAGATGGCGTCGCCGCCGATCCGCGGATCGACGCGCTTCGCGCCAAGACGGTTTGCGTCGAGGACCGCGGCTTCTCCAAAGATTATCTCGACCCGGACAAGCGCTCGATCGCCAACGCCATCACCGTCGAGTTCGACGACGGCACGAAGCTCAAGGAAGTCGTCGTCGAGTATCCGATCGGACATCGCCGCCGGCGCAAGGAAGGCATCCCGCTGCTAGTCGAGAAGTTCAAGACCAACCTGGCGCGCCGCTTTCCGGCGAAGCAGCAGCGCGCTATTCTCGACGTCGCGCTCGATGCGCGCCGGCTTGAAGCGATGCCGGCGCACGAATTCGTCGATCTTTTCGTCGTCTGAACCCATCGTGTCAGTGGAGGTTGCAATGCGTCAAATTGCCTTGTTGCTCGCTCTGATCCTCGGTGCCGGCCTGGCGCAGGCGCAGGATGTTCCGAAACGCAAGTCCGGGCTTTGGGAAATCAAGGTGCAGACCTTCTGGAAGGAAGGCGTGCGCACCACGCAGATGTGCGTCGATCAGAAGACCGACAACGCCGTCCGGCAGCTGGTCGAGGCGAGGCGTCACGAGAGCTGCCAAAAGGTGACGTTGCGGCGCGAGGGCGATAAGCAGCTCGTCGACGCGGAGTGCAAGCTCGGTGGGACCGGAGCGAACGCGAAGACGCACGGGGTGATCACCGGCAGCTTCGACTCGGCATACAAGATCGCGAGCACCTCAACCTTCGACGAGCCCGTCCACGGCAAGTTCGAAGGCAGCGCGGTGATCGAGGCGCGCTGGACCGGTCCCTGCCAGTCCGATCAGAAGCCCGGCGACGTCATCCTGGCCAACGGAACGAAGTTTAATATCGACGAGATGAAGGACACCGGCCTGAAGCCACGGCAGGGCCGGTCCTCCGCCCCAGCGCGCAAACCGAGGATGCCCGTCCCGACCCAATAAGGAGCGACCATGGCGCACCATCTCTACGATAGTCTCCAGCGCTTCACCACGGCCGCCGGCAAGACTGGCCAGTTCTACTCGTTGCCGGCCCTGGAAAAGGCCGGCGTGGGGAAGATCTCGCGCCTACCGGTATCGATCCGCATCGTGCTCGAATCGGTCTTGCGCAACTGCGACGGCAGGAAGATCACCGAAGATCACGTGCGCCAGCTCGCCGGCTGGGGGTCGAACGCGGCCCGGACCGAGGAGATTCCGTTCGTCGTCGCGCGTGTCGTGCTGCAGGATTTCACCGGAGTTCCCCTGTTGTGCGATCTCGCCGCGATGCGCGGCGTCGCGCAGCGCATGGGCAAGAACCCGAAGGTGATCGAGCCTCTGGTGCCGGTCGACCTCGTCGTCGACCACTCGGTGCAGGTCGACTACTACGGCACCAAAAATGCGCTCGACCTCAACATGAAGGTCGAATTCCAGCGCAACGCCGAACGCTACAAATTCATGAAGTGGGGCATGCAGGCGTTTGACACGTTCAAGGTGGTGCCTCCGGGCATCGGCATCGTGCATCAGGTCAATCTCGAGTATCTGGCGCGCGGCGTCCACCAGAAGGACGGTATCTATTATCCCGATACCCTGGTCGGGACCGACTCGCACACGACGATGATCAACGGCATCGGGGTGGTCGCCTGGGGTGTCGGCGGCATCGAAGCGGAGGCCGGCATGCTCGGCCAGCCGGTGTATTTCCTGACGCCGGACGTCGTCGGCATGCACATGAAGGGCCGGCTCAACGAAGGCGTCACTGCTACCGATCTCGTGCTCGTCGTCACCGAAATTCTGCGCAAGGCCAAGGTGGTCGGCAAGTTCGTCGAGTTTTTCGGCGAAGGCGCCGCGTCGCTGCCGGTCCCGGACCGTGCAACGATCGGCAACATGGCGCCCGAGTACGGAGCCACGATGGGCTTCTTCGCCGTCGATGACAAGACCGTCGACTACCTCATCAACACCGGCCGCACGCAGGAAGAGATCGACGCCTTCGAGGCCTACTTTCGCGCGCAAGGGTTGTTCGGCATGCCGGCGGCGGGCGCGATCGACTACACGCAGACGCTCGAGCTCGATCTGGCGAGCGTCGTGCCCAGCCTCGCCGGCCCGAAGCGCCCCCAGGACCGCATTCCGTTGCCGAAAATGAAGGAGTCGTTCGACACGCTGTTCTCCAAACCCGCCGCGGAGAACGGCTTCAATCAGCCCGCCGACAAGCTCGCGCGCCGCTATCCAACCAAGCTTTACAGCGCGGCCGCGGCGCAGACCCACGACAGCGCCCAGCAATTGCATGGCGCGAAGAAACCTCTCGACGTCGTCGAGATGGTCGACAATCGCCCGACGCAGGATCGCGTTGCCGTGACAGGCCCCAAACCGGTCGACATCGGCAACGGCGACGTGCTGATCGCCGCGATCACCTCGTGCACGAACACCTCGAACCCCGGCGTGTTGCTCGCGGCCGGACTGCTCGCGAAGAAGGCCGCGGCCCGCGGGTTGACGGTCAAGTCGCACATCAAGACCTCGCTCGCGCCGGGCTCGCGCGTGGTCACCGACTATCTCACGAAATCCGGGCTGCTGCCCGAGCTCGAAAAGCTCAACTTCTATCTCGCCGGCTACGGTTGCACGACGTGCATCGGCAACTCCGGGCCGCTCGATCCGGCGATCGAGGAGGCAATCACGCAGAACGATCTCATTTGCGCGGCCGTGCTATCGGGCAACCGCAATTTCGAAGCGCGGATTCACCCCAACATCAAGGCCAATTTTCTCGCCTCGCCGCCGCTGGTCGTCGCGTATGCGATCGCCGGCCACGCGAACATCGATCTGACGACCGAGCCGCTGGGCACCGGTCGCGACGGCAAGCCGGTGTTCCTGCGCGATGTATGGCCGACGGCGCAGGAAGTCGGCGCGGTGATGCAGTATGCGACCGACCCGGAGACCTACCGCCGCCTCTACAGCGATTTCACCAAGGACAACCCGCTGTGGAACGGCATCCCGACATCGAAGGGCCAGGTCTATGTCTGGGATAAATCGACCTACATCGCCGAGCCGCCTTTTTTCAAGGATTTCACCATGCACGCCGGAACCGCGCACGACATCAGGGCCGCGCGCGCGCTCGGCATCTTCGGCGATTCGGTGACGACAGACCACATCAGTCCCGCGGGCTCGATCAAGCCGACCTCGCCTGCGGGCATATATCTGCTCGAGCATGACGTCGCGGTTCCCGATTTCAACAGCTACGGCTCGCGCCGCGGCAACCACGAGGTGATGATGCGCGGCACCTTTGCCAACGTGCGCATCAAGAATCTGATGCTGCCGCCAAAGCCCGACGGCTCGCGCATCGAGGGCGGCGTGACGATCCTGCAGCCGGAAGACAAGCAGACGTCGATCTACGAGGCGGCGATGACCTACATCGCCCGCGGCGTATCGACGATGGTCTTCGCCGGCGAGGAGTACGGCACCGGCAGCTCGCGCGACTGGGCGGCGAAAGGAACGCAGCTCCTCGGCGTGAAGGCTGTCGTCGCGCGGAGCTTCGAACGCATCCACCGCTCGAATCTGGTCGGCATGGGCGTGCTGCCCTGCCAGTTCAAGGGCGCGGACAGCGTCGCCTCGCTCAAGATCGAGGGCGACGAGGAGTTCGACCTCACCGGCGTCGAGGCCGGCGTGCGGCCGCAGATGGACGTGACGCTGACAATCCGCCGCAAGGACGGCTCAGCGCAGAAGGTTCCATTGCTGCTGCGCATCGACACGCCCATCGAGGTCGATTACTACCTGCATGGCGGGATCCTGCCGTTCGTGCTGCGGGAGCTCCTGGCCGCGTGATGACGTTGTACCCGGGCTTCGCTGCGCTCAGCCCGGGCTACGCGCAGCGATGCCCGGGTACAACGCTGCACTTCAAACGCCGCCCCGGGCTTCGCGCGGCGCGCTCAACCCGGGCTACGCTACTCCGGCTTGAACCCCGACGCCTTCACGATGGGCCCCCATTTCGCGTAGTCCGACGCGACGATCCGAGCAAATTCCTCGGGCGATCCCGTCGCGGGGTCCAGGCCGAGCTTGGAGAGCTTCTCGACGACATCCGGCGATTGCAGCGCCTTGTTGATGCCGCGGTTGAGCAGATCGACGATCGGCTTGGGCGTCTTGGCGGGCGCGAAAAACCCGAACCAGCCCGTCGCCTCGACGCCTTTCAGACCCAGCTCGTTGAACGTCGGAACTTCCGGCACCGCAGTGGAGCGCGCGGCGCCAGAACTCGCGAGAATGCGAATGCGCCCGGCGCGGTGCAGCTCGGTCAGATCGGCGATCGCGTCGATCGCCGCCGGCACCTGACCGCTGACGAGGTCGCCGACATACGCGGCCGAGCCTTTGTACGGCACGTGCACCATCGCGACCCCAAGCTCGCGTGAGAGCAGCACCCCGAAGAAATGCGGCAGGCTCCCTGCGCCCGAGGTCGCATACGCGGCCTTGCCGGGATTCGCCTTGACCCAGGCTGCGAACTCGCTCCAGGTCTTCGCGCTGCTCGTGGGGCCCGCAGCGATCGCGAACTGGAACGTCGAGCCCAGCGCGACCGCGGTGAAATCCTTCACCGGATCGTAGGGGATGTCGCTGTAGACATGCGGCACCACCGCCATCGGCCCGATCGGCATGACCATGATCGTCGCGCCATCCGGCGGCGCATTCTTTACTGCCTCTGCGGCGATGCGGCCGATCGCGCCGGGCCGGTTGTCGACGATGACTGGCTGCCCGACGCTGTCCTTGAGCTTATCGGCGACGACGCGCGCCATCACGTCGGCGGTGCCGCCCGCCGCAAAGCCGACGACGATCCGCACCGGTTTGTCGATGCGATCCTGAGCCTGCGCGAGCGGCGTCGCCGCGAGCGACAGCGCGACAACGGCGAACGACAGACCGGTGCGAGCATTCATGACGTCCTCCCTGGGATTCCGTTGGCGGTGCCGCCGTCTCGAGAGCGACATCCCGCCGGCAAGTATACGAGCCTTGCCGGCACGCGGTCCTTTACACTGCAAGCTTTTGCCGGTTCCCCATTGCGCGAGGGCTTATGCCCAACGCCCATCCGCTTCGCCGCGCGCTGCCTTTGTTCCTGCTCGCCGGGTTATGCCTTTCGTCGCTCGATGCAACGGCTAAATATCTGGTGCGCGACCACGCTCTGTTTCTCGTCGTCTGGGCGCGCTATGCGGGGCAGATGCTCGTCGTCACGCCGTTTGCCTGGCAGCGCGCCTGCTCCGGATTCTGGCGCACGCGCCATCCCGTTCTACAGCTCCTGCGCTCGGCGTTTCTCCTCGGTGCCACGATCTGCTTCTTCGGCGGGCTGCGCTATCTGCCCCTGGCCGAGGGTTCGGCGATCACGTTTCTCGCGCCGATCTTCGTCATCCTGCTCTCCGGGCCGCTGCTCGGCGAACGGCCGAGCCTGCGCGCTGGTTCGCGTCGATCGCCGGATTCATCGGCATTCTCATCCTGGTGTGGCCTGGATCGGCGATCTTCCATCCTGCCACATTGCTGCTCGTCGTCGCGGCACTCTGCAACGCGCTCTATTTCCTGATGACGCGGAAGCTTGCCGACAAGAGCGTGTATACGACGCTTTTCTACAGTGCGCTCGCGGGGACGGTCGGTCTGTCCCTGCTCCTACCCTGGCATATCGATGCGGGCGTGCTGACATGGCGCGAGGGCGGTTTGTTCGTGCTGCTGGGGCTCTTCGCCGGACTCGGTCACTGGTTCGTCATCAGCGCGTACCTGCTGGCACCGGCGTCGATGCTTACGCCATTCGCCTACCTGCAGATGGTCTGGGCGACGTCGTACGGATTCGCCATCTTCGGCCAGTTGCCCGACCGCTGGTCGGCGCTCGGCATGGCGATCATCGTCGCGAGCGGTCTGTGGCTCGCGCTGCAGGAGCGCGCTAGCGCGTCACGGGATTAGGTTGCCCTGCGCCGGCGTGTGACGACCGTTCGCCCGCGGTAGATGCGGGCGCGCATCGCGGGCACGCCGGGTTTTCGTCGTCTCCTGACAACGTCCACACCCGGACTTCCAAGCTTCGTCGGTAAGCGATTGAGGCCGCAGGTTCTCGTGTTCTATCTTGTGCTCCACACGCGTCGACGCGCGCCAGGAGAGAAATTCCCAGGGGAAGCGGCTCTTCGCCGTCACTGTCGAGTGCCGTCAGAGCTGAAATCGCCAATACGGCAGTCGCCCGGACCATGCTATCGTCAGCCGCACCCCGGTCCCCGCGGCTGTTAGATGTAGTCCGCCCACCAAAACCACCACAATCCAACGACTGCGGACACGATGCATCTACCGCTCGCCGGCGAGCTAGCCGTGGCCGAGTCCGACCGGCAACATGGATTCTGGCGCCGCGGGCTGTCGGGGCTGACGCCGCAAGTCGTAGCGATCGTCGCCGCGCTGCTGTTCTTCCGGACGCTCAGCCAGAGCGTCGAGCCGGTCATCTATGCGGCCAACCACCACGAGCTCCGCGCGTGGTCTTCTAACCTGTTCATGGTCTATGGCGAGCTTCTGGTGATGGCCGTGCCCATGCTCATCGCGATTATCGCGACCGTGAATCTGGGGCCGCAGCGCGGCCCCAAGCGCATCGCCGCGCTCACGGCAGCAGTCATTCTCTCCGCCGGCACCGGCGTGCTGCTGCGGATCGTCTTCCAGTACTTGCTGGGGATCAGTGGCGGGTGGCAGAACGCCGACGCCTTTGTGGCCTATGTGTGGCCACGGTACGCCATTCTCGGTGGTCTACTGACCGCAGTCGGTGAGTTCTATCGGCGCGAAGCGGCGAGCATCAAGGCGATGCAGCAGGCAGAAGTCGACCGCGCCGCGTTCGAGCGCGAAATGGCCGAAGCGAGGCTGCAAGTCCTGCAAGCGCAAATCGAGCCGCATTTCCTGTTCAACACGCTGGCCAACGTGCGCCGGCTTTACGACAAGGATCCTGCGGCCGGCGGAAGGATGCTCGAGAACCTCATGCGCTATCTCGAGGTCGCCTTGCCCCGGATGCGGGACAACGAATCGACGCTCGGACGCGATGCCGAATTGGTCAAGGCCTTCCTGCGCGTTCAGCAAATTCGCATGGGGCAGCGGCTCGCGTTCAGCGTCGACGTTCCAATGGCGCTGCGCACCCACCCAGTGCCGCCGATGATGCTCTTGACGCTGGCTGAGAACGCGATCAAGCACGGCCTGAACCCGTCGCCGGACGGCGGACTGATGCGCGTGACGGCGCGCGTCGACGCCGATCGTTTGATTCTTAGCGTCGCCGACACGGGCGTCGGCTTCGGTCCGGGGTCGGGCGCCGGTACGGGACTCGCCAATATTCGGGCGCGGCTCGCCGCACAGTTCGGGGACCGCGCGAGCCTTGCGCTGGAGAACAACGAGCTAGGCGGCGTAACGGCAACGATCGCGCTTCCGCTGGCAGGCTCGCCGATGATCCGATGAACCGGCCAGCGACACTCGGGGTATCGACACAGCCGCTCACGGCTGAGGGCCTCCGCGGGGCACTCTGCGAAGCGGTGCAGCACGTTTCGTGGCGGGTCGTCGGGGCGACCCTCGCGATTGCGGTCGCGCTCGATGTATGGTTGCTCGTCGAACTGGCCTATGAGCAGGGTTCGAAGCTGCCCACGGCGGAAGGCTATCTCTCCGGAGCGATCGTCAATCTGCTCATGGCGTTTTGCATCATGTTCACGACCCTTGTCGCCGACGAGCTCGTCGCCCGCGGCGCGAAACGGATCCCTGCCTATGCGTGGGCCGTGGTGATCGGCTCCGCGGTGGCGGCGCTCGCCCAGTGGGAGGTGCACGAATGGCTACATCTGCGCACCAGAAACGATCTTCCCGACATCCCGCGCGAGGTGACCATTACGCAACCCGCGATCATGTTTTTCGAGTACCTGATCTGGGGCTCAATCATCGTCTTCATCTACGTCCACCGCCGCACCGCATTGCGCGCGACGGCGCGCATGAACGCAGCCCAGGTGCAGCGCGCCGACGCGCAGCGGCGCACGCTGGAGTCGCGGCTGCAGGCGCTGCAGGCGCGGATCGAGCCGCAATTTCTGTTCAATACGCTTGCGCAGGTACGCGAGCTGTACGAACGGGATCCGGCGAAAGGCGGCGAAATGCTCGGCGACCTGATCGTCTATCTGCGTGCTGCATTGCCGCACCTGCGCGAATCCAGCTCGACCCTCGGGCAGGAGGTTGAACTGGCGAGTGCGTACTTGAACATCATGCAGGTTCGCCTCGGTGGGCGGCTCGCCTTCGACATCGACATGCCGCAGGCGGTGCTTTCTGCCTACATGCCACCAATGATCCTGCTGCCGCTGCTCGATCATGCGCTGGCCCATGGGCTTGCATCGTCCACTACCGGTGTCACGATCCGTATCGCGGTGCACAGCTCTGCCAGCAAGTTGCGCGTCGAGATCGCCGACAGCGGCAGCGGTTTCGCGGCGGGGGGCTCGGGTGATGGCCTTCGCGACATACAGGACCGTCTCCACGCCCTTTACGGAGACAGGGGCAGGCTTACATTCGGACCCGCGGACGGCTACGGCACGCACGCGGTCATGGAGATTCCGCATGAATCGGCCGACGGCCATCATCGCTGAAGACGAACCGCTGTTGCGGGGCGAGTTGAAGGACGCGCTCGCGGAGCTTTGGCCCGAGGTGGACATAAAGGCGGAGGTCGAGAACGGCATCCAGGCGATTCGCGCTCTCGAGACGTATGAGCCGGACATCCTGTTTCTCGACATCCAGATGCCAGGCATGACCGGACTCGACGTGGCGCGGGTGGCGAGCGGCAGGTGCCACGTCGTCTTCGTCACGGCTTACGACCATTACGCGGTCGCGGCGTTTGAACAGGGCGTAGTCGACTACGTGATGAAACCGTTTTCGACCGCGCGGCTGGCGACGGCCATCGGTCGCGTCAGAGAGCGAATGAAGGGCGTCCCGGCCAACCTAGAGGGGCTCTTGAAGACCCTGGGCGAGCAGAGCCGGCGCCCGGGGCAGTTCCTGCGCTGGATTTCCGTCGGAGAGGGCAAGACCGTGCGGCTGATCACCATCGATGAGATCTGCTATTTCCAGGCGGACAATAAGTACACGATGGTCGTCACGGCATCCACCCAGTCGTTGATCAACAAGACGATCAAGGAATTGGTCGACGAACTGGATCCCGAAATATTTTTCCAGATCCATCGCGGTACTGTGGTCAATGTCAACGCGATCGCGGCCGTCCATCGTGACTTGCACGGTCGCCTGGAAATCCGGCTCAAACAGCGCAAGGAAACGCTGCCGGTCAGCGCATCGTTTGCGCATCTGTTCCGGCAAATGTGAAGGGGCCTGGGTGTACTTGGCTCGCGACCTTGCCCCGGCCGTGCTCGATTGGTCGACGCGCAAGAAGAATGTCGATTCGGTTGGTCGCTTCCCTCCCGCGTTGACACCACGTTTCTGTGATTTCGTCGGTTATCGATTGAGGTTTGGGCGCTCGCTCCCCTATCGTGGCGGCGTGCGCGACCGACCCTGATGGCCTCACTTGAACGAAATTGCGAAAGGGGCCTCATGCTGCCGATGCCAATGGCGCTCGCGCTCACCCAGCTCGATGGCCGGCGCTGCTCGACACCCGGCTGAGGGCAGAAACGGCTCGAGCTACCAAAATCAACTCACGAAAGGGGATCGCTATGCGCAACATTACGCTCAAGAATTCCGGCGCGGATCTACGATGCCGTGGAGTCGCACGCTGTCTCTCGCGGTCGAAGCCGGAGCCGTCGGAAAGAACGTGGGTTACGAGGGGTATCGGACTGCTGGCCGCGGTTCTGGTCTTTTTGGTGGTGCCCAGCGCAGCCAACGCCGGCAAGCCCGCCATCGATCCTTCGTACGTGGACGGAAAGATCTACTACATGATCGGGTCGCACCTCATTCCGAACGCGATCGTCACGCACCCACAGCTGTACGCGAAGGCGGAAGAGCTGTATTTGCTCGTCTATCCAATCAATCCAAGCGGCACCGATACCGACCCGAAGGCGCTGCCATCCGGTTATCAGCCGAACTGTGATCCGTGCTACCACCCAGGCGTGCCAGGAATATTCGCCTATCACGATCACGTGTTGACCGGCGCGCCTGGGCTCGGGAAAGGAGGAACGGCAGGCGAGTTTCTGGCGCCGTGGAAGGTCATCCTGCTCATGTATAACCCGGCAGTTGCTCTAAGCCCGACCTTCACGCCGGTCACGAGCGCCGACGACATTGATGCCGCCGAGGCAGCCGGTACGTTCCTGCCGATCAACCCGGGGGCGGAAAACCCGTATGAGATCGAGACGGGCAACGTTCTGATCTGTCCCTTTGTCTCGCCGGAAGCTTAGGAATTTCTGCTAAGTCTCGGCGGGGCCGGCTTGGTTTCGCCGAGACTTTAATGTTTCGCTGCAATGGCTGCGCGTGCGTCGCCGCGGGGCCCGCCCGGCTAAGCGTTTTTCACTGCGCTCTGGCGCGCGAGCCAACGTGTCAGCGGTCGCCACTGCTCCCAATCCTGCTCGCCGCGCGAGCGCGGCAGATCGAACACGCTGAGCCCATCTCGGGCGCAATAGACGTAGACCTGCGTCTGGCGCAGATGCGCGACGAGCGGATAGTCGAATCCTTCGAGGAACGTTTCGAGCTCGCCCGCGCTGATCGTGCGCGGGTCGACGCGCATCGCGACCAGTCCGATCGCGATCTCGCCCTTCTTCACCGCCTTGTATTCGCCGATCTGATCGAGGAAATGCCGGGTCGCCCCCATGTCGAACGCGCTGGGTGATACGGGCACGAGAAGGATGTCGGCGCGGCGCATCGCATCGCGCAGGCTCTCTCCGTGCAGTTCGGCGGGCGTATCGATCACCAGCCACTGCGGCGGCTCGCCCTTAAGCTCCCTTTTTGCGCCGTCCGGCGTCCACCCTCCGATGGCGGGGAAAAGCGGCGGGCGCCGCGCCAGCCATTCCGTCGCCGCCCGCAGCGGATCGAAATCGGCGAGCACGACGCGCTGCTTGCGTCCGGCGAGCCAGCCGGCGGCGTTGGTCGCGAGCGTGGTCTTGCCGCTCCCGCCCTTCGGGTTGGCTACGACGAGAGTCTGCATCGGTGTTCTCCCCTAGATTCAATTCTATTGTAGGGCCGAATTCAATCGGCCGCGTCCATCCATGCCGGAGAGCTGCGAATGAATTCGCACCTACAACTCGGGCAGGACGGCGAGCAGCGGCTCGACCGCCGCAGCGCCGAGGCGGGCGCTGCGCGCGCCGCTCCAGCCCACCGCCTCGTCGGGAAGATCGGCGTTGTCCTTGAAGGGCATCTCGAGGGTCAGCGCGAGGCAACCGAAAGCGTGACCCACGTACTTCGACGCGAGTGTCAGGTTGATCTTGGTGTCCTTGTCGTCGCGATAGCCGTGCACGTCCTGGAAATCGGGGCTCGCGTGCTTGAACGCGGCGACGAAGGCGCGCTGCAAGGCGTCCTGCCGAGGCGTGAAGCCCGGCAGCCGCTCGCAGCCATCGACAAACACGTAGGGTAGGCCCTCGTCGCCATGCACGTCGAGAAAGGCGTCGACGCCGGTCTCGTGCATCGCCGCGCGCACGCAGCAGACTTCGGGGCTGCGCTCCGGGTTCGGCGCCGACCACTCGCGGTTGAGATTGGCGCCGGCGGCGTTGGTGCGCAGATTGCCGCGCACGCTGCCGTCGGGATTCATGTTCGGCACGACGTGAACCACCGCCTGTGCGAGGAGCGAACGCGCGACCGGGTCGTAACGATCGAGCAGACGATCGAGCAGACCCTCGACGAACCACTCGGCCATCGTCTCGCCCGGATGCTGGCGCGCGATCACCCACAGCGGCCGCTTGCCTGCGCCTGCGGCTCCCACTGTGACCAAATTCAAGTCGCGGCCGTCGACCGTGCTGCCGAGGTCGCGCACCCGCGCGAGTGACGAATCCTCGGCGCGCCCGAGCAGGTCCAGGTGCCGTTCCCACGAATACGGCTCGAAATACGCGTACCACACCGAATCGCGATCGGGAGTGTGGGCGATGGCCAGCGTATTTCCGTCGAAGCTCGTGGGTACGCGAAACCATTGCCGCCGATCGTACGAAGCGACGGCGCGATAGTCTTGCCAGCCGTCGACATACGTGCACTGGCCGGCATTGGCGAAGCGAATGCGGCAAGCCAGGCCGCGCGCGCCCTGCAAGCGGAAGTAGAACCACTGCCGGAACTCGGCGTGCGAGTCGGCACGGATGTTGACGCGGATGTCGTCCGCGCGGTCCGCGGCGATTGTCTCGATGGCACCGGCGTCGAAGCCGTGGCTGATCTTGAGCATGAAAATGATCGGTGTTGAAGGAAGAGCCGAGGAGGCGCAGCCTCGAGCCGCTGCGCGAGCGCCCGCTATGCTACCATCGCCTCCACTGCAGCGGACGCTGGCGCCCGGCATGTCAAATTCAGGCGACACGAGATGAGGAGGCGCTCATGAGCACGGCAACCCGACCCCCGACAGCACCCGCCCGCTCCCCCCAAGGCTGTGCCCGCAGCGGCCGAGTGACGAACACCGCCGCGGACCACGCCATATCGACGCTCGCTCGCCGCGCTCTACCTGCGCGCGAGGCGCAGCGCGCAGATTTTGAGACGAACAAGCTCAACAAACGCCTGCGCCGCCTCGTCGGCCAGGCGATCGCCGACTTTTCGATGATCGAGGCCGGCGATCGCGTAATGGTCTGCCTGTCCGGAGGCAAGGACAGCTATGGGATGCTCGACGTCCTGCTATCGCTCCAGGGTCGCGCTCCGCTGCCGTTCGAGCTGATCGCGGTCAATCTCGACCAAAAACAGCCCGGCTTTCCTGCCGACGTGCTGCCGCGCTACCTTGCCTCGCGCGGCGTGCCGTTTCGCGTCGAACAACAAGATACCTACAGCGTCGTCAAGCGCGTGATTCCCGAAGGCAGGACGATGTGCTCGCTGTGCTCACGGCTGCGGCGCGGCGCGCTCTATCGCGTCGCCAGCGAGATCGGCGCGACCAAGATCGCGCTAGGCCACCATCGCGACGACATTCTCGCGACGTTCTTTCTCAACCTCTTTTTCGGCGCGAAGCTGAAGACGATGCCGCCCAAGCTCGTCTCCGACGACGGCAAGCACGTGGTGATCCGCCCGCTTGCCTACGTGCGCGAGCGCGACCTCGCGCGCTATGCGGAGGCGATGGCGTTCCCGATCATTCCCTGCAATCTCTGCGGCGCGCAAGAAAACCTGCAGCGCAAACAGGTGTCCGCGATGCTGGGCGAATGGGAGAAGCAGCACCCGGGCCGGGTCGAGACCATCTTCAACGCGCTCGGCAACGTCGTGACGACGCATCTCCTCGACCGCACGCTGCGCGACTTCGCCGCCATTCACGCCACCGGGGCACCCGTGCCCGATGGCGACCGCGCCTGCGACGACGACGCGGGCGGGATCGAGCGCGACGCGATAATCCGTGTGACGCGCTACGCCGACGACTGAACGCGCCGATGCGTAAACGACTTCCGTGCGCGACCGTGTCGCGTCGCCTCGGCCTCTGGCTCTGCGCGCTGGCGACGGCCGGGCTGATCGCGCTCTCGAGCCACAGCACGGCGTTTGCAGCAGCGGACGCCGACGCCCTTGCCGGTCGGCCCTTGCTCGCGGCGCTCAAGGCCGGCGGTCTAATCCTCTACTTTCGCCACACTTCGACCGATTTCGGCCAGAACGACGAGCAGATGACAGGCTTCGAGGATTGCACGCATCAGCGCAATCTGACCGAGCAGGGACGCGACGAAGCACGGGCGATCGGCGCCGCGATCAAGCGGCTTGCGCTTCCCGTCGGCGATGTGCTGGCAAGCCCGTTCTGCCGCACGATGGAGACGGCAAAACTCATATTCGGCCGCGCGGTCTCCACCTCCGCCGTGCGCGGCGGTCCGGCAACCGGAGTTGCCCCGGATCGCTATGCCGACCTGCGAAAGCTCCTGTCGTCGCCCCCGGCCGGCGAGACCGAGCTCGTCATCGTCAGCCACGGCAATCCGTTTCGCGCGGTATCGGACGCGCCCTATCTGGCGGAGGGCGAAGCGGCGGTGATCCGACCCCTCGGCGCGGCGGGTTTCCGCATCGTCGCGCGCATCCCCAAGGATGGCTGGGATTCGCTCGGCGCACCGTAGTTTTCTCCCGTGGTTTGCGCTGGCGATCGGTGTCGGGCTGTGCCTGCTGGACGATGATGCGGAGCTCGCGCGTCACCGCATCGTGTGGCAGAAACCGTACCGTTACCTCGCGCACAGTCTCGACGTTGCGGTGGGCGCCGACGTGGCGCACTGCGGTCCCGCGTGGAGAACGCGATTCGGTACGCCGGCCTACGAAGATCAATGGCTGGTCGTCTACCGGCCTTCCGGCGAGACTACGGGGGCGCGATGCCGCAAACTAAAGGCGCTCCCACACCCACGTCCGGCACGCTGCGCATCCGCCATGCCTTCGCGATCGGGCTGATCGCGAACTTTTCGCTGCACGTGCTGACCGGCTTCGCCGCGGTGGCGGTTCACTACGCTGCGCTGTACGCGCTGCTGCGGCTTGGCCTGTCGCCGCTGGTCGCAAGCGCAATCGGCTTCTGCGGCGGCGCATTGACGCGCTTCACGCTGTCGTACTGGCGCGTGTTCGCGCCGTCGCACGGCCTCACGATCGCTGGCAGGCGCTTTGTCGTCGCGCTAGCGGCGCAGGCGCTCGCCAACACGTCGCTGCTCGCGCTCCTGCTCGCCACCGGCCTCTCCGTGTGGCCGGCGCAAATCGCGACGACCATTCTTCTCACGTTCGCCAACTACGCAGTCTACCGGCTGTGGGTCTTCCGTTAGCGGCGTCACCGAACGTCCCGTTCGCCCTGAGCCTGATCGAAGGGCGAGCTGGCAAAGCATGGATTCGGCGATGGAGTCGTCCGCTCATGCTTCGACAGGCTCGGCACGAACGGACTTTCGCAAGGTCTCCGTAGCCGCTATTTCACGGTCGCCTTGCTCTGTCCGAACAGTATCTTCTTTGCTTCCTCGTCCAGGGCAACCGGCTTGACATTGATTTTCTTCGCCAGCTCGTAGGCGCGGATCACCGCCGGCCGCGCCCGAATCGTCTCCTTCCAGCGCTTCAAGTGCGGGAATTCATCGAGGTTCTGCTGCTGCCGCTCGGGCACCACCCACGGATAGCTAGCGATGTCGGCGATCGAGTATTCGCCGACGATGAAATCACGGTCTGCGAGGCGCTTGTTCAACACCGCGTACAGCCGCCCGGTCTCGCGCACGTAGCGATCGATCGCGTACGGCAGCTTTTCGGGCGCGTAGAGGCCGAAGTGGTGGTTCTGTCCCGCCATCGGCCCGAGATTCCCCATCTGCCAGAACACCCATTGGATGCAGTCCAGCCGCGAGCGCCACTCGGTGGAAATGAACCGGCCGGTCTTGTCGGCAAGATAGACCAGGATCGCGCCCGATTCGAACATCGCCAGCGGCGCTCCGCCGTCGCCCGGCGCCTGATCGACAATGGCGGGGATGCGGTTGTTGGGCGAGATCTTCAGGAATGCCGGGGCGAACTGCTCGCCCTTGCCGATGTTCACCGGATGGATCGTGTACGGCAGTCCCGCTTCCTCGAGGAAGATGGTAATCTTGTGGCCGTTGGGCGTCGTCCAGTAGTAGAGATCGATCATGACTCGTCGCCTCTAAGTTAATGCGCGGGCAAAGCGTCGCGAGCAGGCCCGAGCGCGCGAAGTCCCGCAGCGAGCCCCGAGACAGTACAGTAGAAGTACGGCGAAGGGCGAGCGAGGAAACGACAAAGCGATCGGGGCGCGCAGCAGCTTTGCATCAGAAGGTGCCGGGGTACGCGCCGCCGTCGAGCAGTATGTTCTGCCCGGTGAGATAGCCCGCGTGCACGCTGCAAACGAACGCGCACAATGCACCGAACTCGGCGGGCGTGCCGAAGCGGCCGCTGGGATTGGCATCCCGCGCCGTCTGCGCGATTTCCTCGACCGGCTTGCCGGCGGTCTTCGCGCGCAGCGCCATGTTGGCGCGCAGGCGGTCGGTGTCGAAAGACCCGGGCAGGAGGTTGTTGATCGTCACGCCGTGGCGGGCGACCTTGCGCGCGAGACCGGCGACGAATCCCGTCAGCCCGCTGCGCGCCCCATTCGACAATCCGAGCGCTTCGATCGGCGCCTTGACCGCGGACGAAGTGATGTTGACGATGCGACCGAATTTGCGCTCGATCATGCCGTCGATCGTCGCCTTGATCAGCTCGATCGGCGTCAGCATGTTGGCGTCGAGCGCGCGGATCCAGACATCGCGGTCCCACTCCCGGAAATCGCCGGGCGGCGGGCCGCCGGCGTTGTTGACGAGGATGTCGGGGTGCGGGCACGCCGCGAGCGCCGCGGCCCGACCTTGCGGCGTCGTGATGTCGCACGCGACCCACTGCACGCGGGCGCCTACCTGCGCACCGATTTCCTCGGCGGCCTGCCGCACCGCGCTGTCGGTGCGCGCACAGATCGTCACGACGGCGCCTTCGCGCGCGAGCGCTTCTGCGCAACCGCGGCCCAGGCCCTTGCTCGCGGCGCATACCAGCGCGTTCTTGCCGGCGATACCCAAGTCCATGTCAGCTCCCCTGAAGAGGATGCACGTTCGGGAAGAACAGGTCCTTCCACGACGAAGGCTTTTCCTTGATCGTCCCGACCTTCGCCATGAACTCCGCGGTCTTCATCGTGCTTTTCGGCGTGAGCGTATATTCGACCAGCGGGTCTTCCATCATCTTCAAGAGCTCCTCCACCGTCTCTTTCGTGCCCGACATACGCTTGTAGACTTCGGCCGCCGCACGCTTCTCGCGGTTGAACCTTTAGTCCGCGGCATGCGGGCTTGCTGCAGCCGCTTTGACGCTGCGTCCGACCTGAAGCACCGTGCCGATCGCGAGAAAAAGACAGGCCGCGACGGCGACGAACAGCGCGCGTGGCTCGTGGTGATCGAGCAACGCCCCTACGGCGACCGGGGCGATCGTGGCGCCCAGGTCGAGGCCGGAGTAGACGAAGCCGTACACGCGGCCCGACGCACCCCGTGGCGTCGCGCCGCGCACGATCATGTCGCGCGACGGCCCGGTCGCGCCTATCGCAAACCCGGTGCATGCAAACAGCGGCACGGCCCAGGCCGCGCTCGTCGGTAGGGCTCCGACCAGCAGCATCAGCGTGCCGCCGGCCAACAGACCGGCCGCTGCGACGCGATCGTGCCGGCCGGTATGCGCGGCGAGAAAGCCACCGGCGAGGATGCCCGCGGTACTGCCGAGCAGATACGCGGTCAAGGCGGAGGTCGCGAGTGCCAGCGGAACCGCGTACGCCGCATTGAGCGCCGTAGCAGCGAAGGTCTGAATGCCGATGGTCGCCAGCGTCAGCACCGCGAAGTACGCAAAACAGAGCAGGATCGGCGACTGTCGAAACAGATCCATGCTTCCCGCAAGCGTCTGCCGCGGTGCTTCCACGCCATGCGGGCGGCTCGCCAGCGCGTGCCGCTGCGTCGCCAGCGCCGCGAGCGCGACGAGTCCAAGCACACCGAGCACGACGAGCGCCTGGCGCCAGCCGATGACGCTGGCGAGGCCGTAGCTCACGACCGGTGCGACCGCGTAGCCGAGGCTCCCCCCGATGCCATGCGTGCTGTAGGCGTGACCGAGACGGCGCGGGTTGACGTTAGCATTGAGGACCGCGAAGTCCGCCGGATGAAACACGCCGTTGCCGAGGCCCATGACGGCGGCGAGCGGGAACAGCCAGTAGATGCCCGGAACGAGGCCGGCGACGAGCGCGCCGCCGGTGAGCAGACCGATGCCGCCGAGCAGGACCGGCCGCGCGCCGAAGCGGTCCACGGCGAAGCCGGCCCCGAACTGGCATACGCCGCTCGACACGTAGAACACGCTGACGAGCGCGCCCAGCGTCGCATAGCTCACGTCGAACTCCGCCTTGAGCAAAGGAAACAACGGCGGCAGGACGAGCTGGAAAAAGTGCGACAGGCAATGCGCCGAGCCGATCAGCCCGATCACTCGGGCGTCGTTGCGGAACGTGCCGGCTGCGGTGGAATCCAAGGGAAGGCGCGAACGGTCTTGATAACGGAAGGGGTCAACTATACTTCATCGGCAGGGTCGTCATCCAAGACGATCACGAATCGACTGTATTGGCGCGCGTTCGCCCGCACAGTTCATGCACAAGGAGATAACACCATGGTCGACAAGGTCAAGAAGACCGACGCTGAATGGAAGTCGCAACTGACATCCGAGCAACATCGCGTGACTCGCGGGAAAGGCACCGAAGCGCCGTTCACCGGCGAATACTGGAACACCGATGCGCCGGGAACGTATCGCTGTGTTTGCTGCGGCACACCGCTGTTCGAATCCGACACCAAGTTCGACGCGGGTTGCGGCTGGCCGAGCTTCTACGCGCCGGTCGCCGGCGAAAACCTCAGCACCGCCGACGACACCAGCCATTTCATGCGCCGCACCGAGGTCATGTGCGCTGCCTGCGACGCGCATCTGGGACACGTGTTCGACGACGGGCCGCAGCCGACGGGCTTACGCTATTGCATGAATTCGGCATCGCTCAAGTTCGAACCCAAAGACAAGGGCTGAACGCTGCGTTCGCTCCTGCCATGCGCGTGCTCCTCGCCGAGGACGACCCGATGATCGGCGCCAGCGTCCGCCAGGGCCTGCGCCAGGACGGTTTTGCCGTCGACTGGGTCGAGGACGGCCGCGCCGCGGAGCTGGCGCTCGCCGAGCGCGCGCACGATGCGATCGTGCTCGACCTCGGCTTGCCCAAGCGCAGCGGGCTGGAAGTGCTCGGCGCGATGCGCCGCAGCGGCGACACGCGGCCGGTGCTGATCCTGACCGCACGCGATGCCGTAGCCGATCGCGTGGCGGGCCTGGACGCGGGCGCCGACGATTACGTCGTCAAGCCTTTCGACTTGAACGAACTCTCGGCGCGGCTGCGCGCGCTGCTGCGCCGGGGCGCGGGCCGCGCCGTGCCGGTGCTCGCGCATGGCGAGGTCGAGCTCAACCCGGCGACGCGCGAAGTGCGCTTGCGCGGTGAGCCTCTGGCGCTGTCTTCGCGCGAATTCGCGCTGTTGGAAGCGCTGCTCGCCCGGCCCGGGGCGATCCTGTCGCGCGCGCAGCTCGAGGACAAGCTCTACGGCTGGAGCGATCCCGTCGAGAGCAACGCGGTCGAAGTGCACATCCACGCATTGCGCAAGAAGCTCGGCGCCGACTTCATCCGCAATGTCCGCGGCGTCGGCTGGATGGTCGCGAAGGCCCCGGCGAGCGCATGAGGTCGATCCGCAGGCAACTGCTGGTCTGGCTGCTGGCGGGGCTGCTGCTGGGCGTCGCGATTGCAGCCGTTGGCACGTACCTTCGCGCGCGCCAGGAAGCCAACGCGCTTTTCGACCATCAGCTGCAGGAGATGGTCGCATCGCTGACCGACGCACCGTTTGCGGCTGCGCCGACCGGAGCGCCCGGGGGCGGCGCGGCCGACGATGCGCTGGTCGTGCAGATCTGGGACCGCAATGGCATGCAGCTCTACCTCTCGCAGCCGCAGCGCGTGCTGCCGCAGCACGCGCAACTCGGGTTTACCAACTTGCGCACTGAATCCGGCGAATGGCGCGTGTTCAGCGCCTTGACGGGAAGCCAGGTCGTGCAGGTCGCGCAGCCGATGCGCGCACGTCGCGAGCTTGCGGCGAGCATGGCGCTGCGCACAATCGTGCCGCTACTCGCGGTGCTGCCGGCGCTGGGGCTTCTGATCTGGTTCATCATCGCGCGCGGGCTCGAGCCGTTGGAGCGCGTCGCCGCGGCCGTGGGCCGACGTTCGCCGACGCAGCTCGAGCCACTCGCCGAGCGCGACCTGCCGGCGGAGGTGCAACCGCTGGTCCGCGCGCTCAATGGCCTGCTGGAAAGACTCGGCAAGGCGCTCGCCGTGCAACGCACGTTCATCGCCGATGCCGCGCACGAGTTGCGCACGCCCTTGACGGCGGTGCACCTGCAGGCGCAGCTCGCCGAGCGCGCGGCGACCGAAGCCGAGCGCCGCAAGGCGCTCGCCGATCTCAAGTCCGGCCTCGAGCGCGCGACGCGGCTTTCCGAACAGTTGCTGACGCTGGCGCGAACCGAGCCCGGCGTCGACGCAGCCGAACGGCCGGAGGCGCTCGTCGATCTCACCGCGCTCGCGCGCGAGACCATCGCCGAATTAGCGCCGCTCGCTGCGGAAAAGACAATCGACCTGGGGTTGAGCGAAGGCGGGAGCGCGGCGGTGCGTGGCGACCGGGACGCGTTGCGCACCTTGCTCTCCAACCTAATCGATAACGCGGTCCGCTACACACCGTCCAGCGGACGCGTCGATATCACCGTGCAAGTCGAAGGCGATCGCGTCACGCTCGCCGTTCGCGACAACGGTCCAGGCATCGCGCCGGCCGAGCGCGCGCGGGTGTTCGACCGGTTCTACCGCGGCCAGCCGGTGGCAGTCACGGGGGACACCGCTCAAGGCACGAGCGCCCGCGGCAGTGGTCTGGGGCTTGCGATCGTCAAGCGCATCGCCGATCGGCACGGCGCCGAGATCGCGCTGGGCGAAGGTCTGGAGGGCAAGGGCCTGGGCGTCACGGTGCGCTTCCCCGCCGCTGCGGTGTAATGCGACGGGCGCGTGCGAATGAATTCGCAGCTACAAGTTTTCGTAGCCCGGGCTGAGCGCAGCGATGCCCGGGGAAACCGCGCCATCCGACGATACGATGCTGGTCCCGGGCATCGCCCTTCGGGCTCAGCCCGGGCTACGACCCGGGTGGCGCCGACGTGATCCCGAGGGAACCGGGGCGATGCGACGATACGATGCCGGTCCCGGGCATCGCCCTTCGGGCTCAGCCCAGGCTACGCGGCTCGCCTTAAGTCTGCCTTAAGTCTTCGTTCGTATCTTGCGTACTACGCGGGACCGCCGTTGGGTCCCGATCACCTTTCAAGGAGCAAGCGATGCAAGCGAACACCTTTAAACGCAGCGCGGTAGCGCTGGCGCTCGCCGCCGCGTTCGCGCTCGGCGTCGGCGTAGCCGATCACGTCGCGCTGCACCCGGCTACGGCCGCAACGACCGGCGCGCCCGCGGTCGCGCCGACCCCGCTCGCGCAGACGCCGGCTGCACTTCCAGCCGCGGCGCTGCCCGACTTCAGCGGCCTGGTCGAAAAATACGGTCCTGCAGTCGTCAATATCAGCGTCGTGCAGGGTACCAAGACTGCGGCGCGCATGCCACGCTTCCAGATGCCGGACGATGAGGACCTGCCGCAATTCTTCCGCAATCTGCCGTTCCAGTTCCAGTTCCCCGAACCGCAGGAACGCGCTCCGATGCGTGGCGTCGGTTCCGGCTTCATCGTCAGCGCGGACGGCGTGATCCTCACCAATGCGCACGTCGTCGACGGTGCTGAGGAAGTAACCGTCAAGCTGACCGACAAGCGCGAGTTCACCGCCAAGGTTCTCGGCGTCGACAAGACAACCGATATCGCGGTCCTCAAGATCGCTGCGCGCGATCTGCCGTACGTGCGCATCGGCGATCCAAAAACGACCAAGGTCGGCGAATGGGTCGTCGCGATCGGCCAGCCGTTCGGCTTCGAGAATACGGTGACTTCCGGCATCGTCAGCGCCAAGTCGCGCTCGCTGCCGGGCGATTCGTATGTGCCGTTCATCCAGACCGACGCCGCCGTCAATCCCGGCAACTCGGGCGGCCCGCTGTTCAACCTCAAGGGCGAAGTCATCGGCGTCAATTCGCAGATCTTCAGCCGCAGCGGCGGCTTTCAGGGTCTCGCGTTCGCTGTCCCGATCGACGTCGCGATGCAGGTCAAGGACCAGATCCAGCAGGACGGCAAGGTAAGCCACGGCAGGCTCGGCGTCGCAATCCAGGAAGTCAATCAGGCGCTGGCACAGAACTTCGGCCTGAAGTCGCCCACCGGCGCGCTCGTCGCCTCGGTCGAGAAAGGCAGTGCGGGTGCGAACGCGGGCCTCGAGCCCGGCGACGTCATCCTCAAGCTCGACGGCAAGGAGATCTCCCGCTCGGGCGATCTGCCGCCGATGATTTCTTCGCTCAAACCGGGTTCGAAGGTGACACTCGATATCTGGCGCAACGGCTCGCCCAAGCAGCTCACTGCCACGATCGGCGCGATCAAGGATAGAACCATTGCCGATGCACGTGACAAGGAGTCGCTCGGCAAGGCGAAGCTGGGTATTGCCGTGCGTCCGCTCAGCGCCGATGAGAAGCGGAGCACCGATCTCGACCATGGGCTGGTCGTTCAGGACGTCGCCGGCGCGGCAGAGCGCGCGGGCGTGCGTCCTGGCGATGTGATCGTCGCGGTCAACAACACTCCGGTGAAGAGCGTCGAGGAGTTGAAGAGCGCGATCGACAAATCGGGCAAGACGATCGCCCTGCTCGTCCAGCGAAACGATGCGCGGATCTTCATTCCTGTGACGCTCGGTTGATCGTTCGAGCAATCTGACTTCTCTCCCCTCGGCGCCGCCCGGTTTGCGGCGCCTCTAAAGCGGACGGCAACCCCGTCCGCTTTTTTTGCTTCATCCGCTTGCTTCATCCGCTTGACAGTCCCAATATTATAATGATATCGTTTAGATATCGGTACGATTTTTCGTCTCGAGCCGCGGCTGCGGCCGGACGCGTCCAGGGGAGGGCAGCATGGATCGCACAGCGGCAAACGCGGGCAAGAGCACACACCAGGAGCGTCTAATCGGCACGTGGAACGGGTTCGCGGTGCTTGGCGTCGGCATCGCGCTGGTCGGAGTCGCGATCTGGGTCCTCGTTCACACCCTCACCTCCGGGCGGCTATCGTCAGCCGGCGGACTCATCGGCGCGGTGCTCGTTTTCATGGCGTTGATGACCTTCGGCGTGCTGCTCCTCGCCGGTCTCTACACGGTACAGCCGAACGAAGCGGCGATCCTGCAGCTCTTCGGCAGCTACCGCGGGACGACGCGGATGACCGGACTTCGTGGCACCAATCCGTTCTACACGCGGCGCAAGATTTCGCTCCGCGCGCGCAACCTCAACGGCGAGCGGCTCAAGGTCAATGACAAGCGCGGCAATCCGATCGAGATCGCCGCAGTCGTCGTCTGGCGCGTCGACGACACCGCCAAGGCGAGCTTCGACGTCGACAATTACGAGAACTACATGAAGCTGCAGAGCGAGGCCGCCGTGCGGCATCTCGCCTCCTCGTTCGCCTACGATGAAGGCGATGGCGCCGCGGCCGCGGGTCAACACCAGCCGACGCTGCTCGCCAGCGCCGACATCGTCACTCGCGCGCTCGTACTCGAGCTGCAGCAGCGCCTCGATAAGGCTGGCATCGTGGTCGAGGAAGCGCGGCTCACACACCTCGCCTACGCGCCGGAAATCGCGCAAGTCATGCTGCGGCGACAGCAGGCCGAAGCGATCATCGCCGCACGAACCAAGATCGTGCACGGCGCGGTGTCGATGGTAGAGATGGCGTTGAAAGAGCTGTCCGCCAAGCAGGTCGTCGACCTCGACGACGAGCGCAAGGCGGCGATGGTCAGCAATCTGATGACCGTGCTCTGTGCGGAGAGCGAAGTGCAGCCGGTGATCAACACCGGCACTCTTTACAACGGATGATCGGGAGCCGCTCATGAACGCTTTGCAGGAACGCTTCAGCGGGCTGTGGCTGGTCGTGGGTATCGGTGTGGGAACAGCGCTGGGCGTCGCGACCGGCTACGACGCGATCGGACTCGCGCTCGGAACGGCCGCTGGGCTCTTCGTCGGCGCGCTCGTCGGCAACCGACGCGGCTGAAGCCCTGTCGTCGCGGAGTCCGCGCTGTGCGGCATCATCGCTCGCCGCGCGGCTGTACGAACCAGGAGATTTCACGATGCGTCGTTTCTTTCTGCCGCTCTTCATCGCGCTCGCCGCCAGCGGTGCTGCGTTCATCATAGCCACCGCGGGCGATCTTCCCGCACAGGTTGCGTCGCATTTCGGACGCGGCGACCAGCCGAACGCCTGGACACCGCGTGACACGTACGTCGCGATTATGCTCGGCACTGCAACGCTATTGCCGCTTGTTCTCGTCACCCTGATTACGTGGCTCCCGCGCATCTTTCCCGGCGCCGTGAATGTCCCCAACCGCGACTACTGGCTCGCGCCCGAGCGCCGCGACCGCTCGCTCGCCGCGCTCGCGGATTTCGGTTGGGCCTTCGGCTGCTTGCTCACGCTTTTCATCGTCGGTGTCCATTGGGTCATCGTCGCCGCCAACACGAGTGTGCCGGCGCAACTGCCCGACCGTCCGTTTCAGGGGCTCATTGCCGGCTTCATCGCCGCGATGTGTGTATGGACGGTCGCCCTCTGCGTGCGGTTCCGAAGGCCGGGTTGAGCGCCGTCGATGGCCGACAAGAAGGCGTTCCTGCTCCGTCTCGATCCCGCCCTGTGGACGGAACTGAAGCGCCTGGCGCAGGCGGAGCTGCGCAGCGTCAACGCGCAGATCGAATTTCTGCTGCGCGACGCGCTGGCACGGCGAGGCATCACCGCCCGCCGGCGCGGCACCACCACGGGCCGCCGTACCGATGATGCGTCGGCGTGACACGGCGCTTATCATCCAGCCGATAGCTGGAAGGTAACGAACGCTCACGAGGAGACGACCATGCCTATGCGTGAACCGGATCAGCAGAAGCTCAACAGCGTTCAGCTAGCCCAACTGCAGGCTTTGCAATCTGCGTTTGCGCGGCAAAGTGTCCGCAAGCAGAGCGAACATGTTTTTCTGGGGCTCCCGCTGTATTCGATCGCCTGGGGCCCCGATCTGACCAAAGGCGAAATGCGGGGCCATGCGAAAGGCGTGCTGGCGATCGGTGACACGGCGACGGGCATCATCGCCATCGGCGGCTTCGCGATCGGCGTGATCGCGATGGGCGGAGTGGCCGTCGGTCTCGCGACGCTCGGCGGCTTTTCGCTCGGCGTGTTGCTGGCGATCGGCGGTGCTGCGGTCGGCGCGGTCGCGACCGGCGGCGCTGCGCTCGGCTGGATTGCTGTCGGCGGTGCGGCCGCAGGCTATTACGCGGCCGGCGGCGCGGCCTACGGTACATATGTGCTGGATGCCATGCACCGGGATCCGCAGGCGATCGCGTTCTTTTCGCAGTGGGAGATTCTCCAGTGGCTGGGGCCGATCCCAGGGCGCCGGCGCTGACTCGGGGCGGCTCGCGTGGCGCAGTGGATTGAGCCGCTGGCTGCGGCGCTCGATCGCGTGCCGGCATTTCGTGAGTGCGCGTTACGCCCGGCGCAGCGCGAAGATGAGGATTTCCTGTTCGCGCTGCACCGGTCCGCGATGCGCGATTACGTCGAGGCCACCTGGGGATGGGATGAAGGCTGGCAGCGGCAACATTTCACGACCACATACGCACCGGCACAGCACGCGGTCATCGTAAGGCGCGGTCCGGTCCCGCGCGACATCGGCCGCATCAGCCTCACGCGGCACTGGCGCAAGATCTTTCTGCGCGACATCGAGCTTGTCGCCGCCGAGCGCAACCGCGGCATCGGCACGGCGGTGATCCGCGCACTGCTGGAGCTGGCGAAAGCAGACGGGCGCGCGGTCGAGCTGCTGGTGCTCAAGTGCAACCCAGCGCAGCGGCTCTACGCGCGGTTGGGATTCACCGTCGTGGCCGATGACGGCGCGCGGCTCACGATGCGCACGACGTAGCCCAATGTAGCCCGGGCTGAGCGCGCAGCGCGATGCCCGGGACGACGCTGCGATGTTGCGCATGCCCCGGGCTTCGTTACACTCAGCCCGGGCTACGCTTAGTGCAATCCCCTGCAATCAGTGCCGTAGCCCGGGCTGAGCGCGCAGCGCGATGCCCGGGGCGACGCTTCGATGTTGCAGATGCCCCTGGTTTCGCGTGCGCTCAACCCGGGCTACGCCGGACGTGGCCAGGCGCAGTCAGATTGTCAGCACGCGCGTGAGCCACGCACCGATCGCCTGGACTTCCTCGAGACACACCGAGTGTTCCATGCGATAGCTGTGCCACTCGACGGCATAGCCGGCAGCTTCGAGCATGCGCCTGGACGCCTCGTCCCATTGGAAGTGCACGACGGGGTCGGCGATTCCGTGCGCCATGAAGATCGGCACGTTGCGGTTCGCCGCGCTCGCCTCGAGCGCGAGCTTGTCAGGCGCGATCAAATATGAGGACAGCGCCATGATGCCGGCCAGACACCCGCGGTGACGCAAGCCCGTGTACAGCGCAATCGCCCCGCCCTGCGAAAAGCCCGCCAGCACGATTCGTTCGGACGGCATGCCCCGCGCATTCTCGCGCTCGATCAGCGCCTCGAGTTGGCCTTGTGATTCGCGCACGCCGGCAAGGTCGGCGCGGTTGGTCAAGTCTGCGGCGGCGATGTCGTACCAGGCGCGCATGCGCATGCCGTTGTTGATGGTGACCGCACGCACCGGTGCGTGCGGGAAAACAAAACGCAGCCGCAAGCTCGCCGGCAGCCCCAGCTCCGGCACGATCGGCACGAAGTCGTTGCCGTCGGCCCCCAAACCGTGGAGCCAGATGACGCTGGCGCTCGGATTCGGCGCGGTTTCGAGCTCGATGGAAGGCAATACGTCAGCGGCCATGCGGCGTCTCGTCAAATGATCGCCGCGCATTGTATCGTGCTCACACTCGGCTGACGCGTCGAGCACAACTCGCGCCTTGACCCTCTCAGCGCAAACCCCTAGAGTCCCTCTGCAATCCGGAACGCTGTACGGTGGAGCGAGAGCGTTCCTGAGTTCCGGTCGACACCGCGACGAGGTCATCCAATGACGACACGACGAAACGTGCTGCTTGCCTTGGGCGCCGGGCTATTGGCGTCGCCGTTCGCAGGCCGTACCCAGCAAAAGGCCAAGGTGCCGCGCATCGGTTACATGTCCACCGGATCGCTCAAGACCAACGAAGTGTTTCTGGCAGCCTTCAAGGACGGTTTGCGCGAGCTCGGCTACGTCGACGGCAAGAACATCGCCATCGACGCGCGATGGGCGGGAAACATGGCAAACGACTTTCCGGAGATCGCCGACTCGCTAGTGAAAAATCAGCCGAGCGCGATCGTTACCACCTGTATCCCGTCGACCCGCGCCGCGAAGAAGGCGACGCGGACAATCCCGATCGTCATGTCGGTGGATGGCGATCCCATCACGGCGGGGCTCATCTCCAGCTATGCGCGGCCGGGTGCGAATGTCACCGGCACGTCGACGCTCTTCGAGGCACTGATTCCGAAGTGGCTCGAACTCTTGACCATTGCCGTACCCAAGGTCCGCCACGTCGCCGTACTCACCAACCCGGACGACCTGGTCGACGCCTATTACTGGGCGCAGTTTCAGGAAGCGGCCAAGCTGCTGGACGTCAAGGTCGTGCAAGTCACCGCCCGCGTGCCTGCGGAAATCGATCCCGCATTCGCGCAGATGAAGACGAATGGCTCCGGCGCGCTGGTAGTCATGACCGAGGTCTTTCTCGCGGGCCAGATGCAGCGGATCGTTCCGCTTGCGGATCGCTACAAACTCCCGGCGATCGCCGGTTTCCACGAATTTGCCGAAGCAGGCGGGTTGATCAGCTACGGCCTCAGCTATCGCGACTATTACAAGCGGGTTGCCCGCTATGTCGACGCGGTACTGAAGGGAACCAAGCCCGCGGACCTGGCGGTCGAGCAACCCACCCGGATCGAGCTCGTCATCAACCTCGCGACTGCCCGGAAACTCGGCGTGAGCATCCCGCAGCA
>WNGB01000579.1_pt1 | contig 70163 bp, 72 predicted proteins | sample 5400681 | NCBI WGS metagenome assembly WNGB01 (sample SAMN13153367, study PRJNA577476) | soil metagenome | isolation source: 115 cm soil or saprolite under grassland replicate 2 | place: USA:California | collected 2016-06-15 | reverse complement strand
CCCTCCCGACTGGCTCCAGGAGTGGTCACGCCAGATCGGGGCCGAGCTCAAGGACGGGCTGCGCGAGGGCCCGAGCTGGATCGCCTTCGCGCGCGAGAACGGGACCGTCTACCACACCTATACGGTGATGGCGCCCGACCCGTTCGTCGCGCCGTACTACAACTTCCTGCTCGAGCGAACGCCGAGAGCCCAACCCGCCGAGCCCCGCACCTGGCGGAAGGACGAGTACCCGGACTGACGCCGGATCCTCTTCCTCACGGGCGAGTACCCGGACTGACGCCGGATCCTCTTCCTCACGGGCGAGTAAGGAAGAGCCGTTTCTCCGGTCCGAGGTGAGTTGCCCACTCGAGGCGGCTTGCGGCTGTGAAGCGCAGGTAGGAGCGGAGCGCGTCGCGCATCGCGTCGACGAACCCGTCGGCGCGGCGCGGCGCGAAGCCGTTCTCCCACCAGACGTCGAGCACCTGCACGCGGGCGTCGGCCCGGTCGATCCGCGGCTCGATCCGGCCGACGAAGCGGTCCCGGAAAGAGGCGGCGCGCCGGCGCGAGGAGGTTGCCGGGCGACGAGAAAACGGCGCGCGGCCTCAGCGGTGATCCTCACCCAGAGGACGCTAGCCATCCGGGACGTCGATGCGCCGAAAGCCCTCTGACGGACTCGAACCGTCGACCCCTCCTAACCATGGAAGTTCTGGCCAGTAGAGCCCGCCTGCAATCGGACGCTACTTCGAGACATCCGGCGAGCGCGCGGAGACCACCGGTCTGCGTGCTGCGTCGTGAGAGCGGGTGTCAACCGCTTTTGTCACGTCCGCGACTCGGGCAGCTGTCTCCGCGGCGGCGCCGAAGCGGAGGATGCGCCCGCCGAAGGCGATTGCGCACACTGCGAACCAGCCCCAGCCGAGCGCGAGACCGGCGGTCACGTCCGATAGCCAATGCACGTCGAGCAGCACCCGGGTCGACGCGACTGCCACGGCGATCCCCGCCGCGAGACCCGCGAGCACCGCCCGTGCTTGGCGACCGCGCCACCGACCGAGTAGAAGCGCGGCAGCGGCATAGAAGGCGGCAGCTGTCGCAGAGTGGCCGCTGGGGAACGACGGCCCGAGCGTCGCCGCAGCGGGGTTGAACGTGGGGCGCACCCGGTCTGAGAGCTGCTTCACCGTCGCGGTCAGAAGCTCCTCACCGCCCATAACGGCGAGGATGAACGGCGTGACCCAGGCGCTCCGTTCCCTGATCGTCTCTGCGACGGCGAGGACGACGCAAAGCACAACGACGGTGTAAAAGCTCCCGAGTTGAGTGACATCGTTGAGGACGTGCATCGTCATCGTCGAAGCGTGACGGTCTCCCCACTTCGCCACGCCGTTGTCGATGCCGATCAACAGCGAGTTTGTGCGAATCAGGTACGCCAGCACTCCGAGCAGCACGCCTCCACCGATCGCGAAAATCATGGCGAGCGTCATCGCAAGGCCGGTCGCCGCCGCCGGATCGAGCCGTGCGTCCCGGAATGCGCGCAGCCTCGGATGCTTCCCGACCGCTTCGCCGACCTTACGGGCGGTATCGAGTGTCGGCGCGGCCGACGGCCTTGCGATCCGCGGATATCGCCACGCGACGAATCCGACTACTAAGCCGACCGTAAAGGCGAGCGCGAATAAGACCAGTAACGGCATGCGATGGCTTGAGCCTCACCGGGCGTAACCCGACCTGAGGCGGAACCGTTTCCTCGGGACGGGAATTGGTGGGAGGAGGCGTGCCCCGATGATCGAGACGAAAACACATCGAGTGCCAGCGGCCGGTCGGCCACGCGTTCGTCGGAAGCCGCAGTCGGCGGACCGCTGGAACGTCGCCGTCCTCGACGCGCATAAGGATGGCCCGGCGGAGCGGTTGGCCGGCTTGTTTGGAGGGCTTCACCCGGCACTCGTCTTCGTCGCCGCGATGCTCGCCGGCCTGGCGGCGATCGCGGCGCTCTCGATCGGCTTGGGGTTTCTCGTCACCCGGGTGCTGGAGCACGCCTGGGGGGTTGCTGCGGCTGAGCAGCACTTCAACGTGTGGCTCGCCACGCACCGGACACCGGCTCGGACCGATGCCTCGTTGGTCGGCTCGATCGTCGCCGGGGGAGTGGTGCTGCCGATCGTCGCCGGATTGACGGCGCTCGTCTGCGCCGTCTTTCGGAAGTGGCGGATCGCGGCGTTCGTCGTGTTCGCACTCGCCGTCGAGTCGGCCTCGTACCGCGCAACGACGCTCGTCGTTCACTCGCATCGGCCTCGCGTCGCTCGTCTCGAGAACCTGCCGGTCAACGCCAGCTACCCGTCCGGTCACACGGCGGCCTCGATCGCGGTCTACGGCGGCCTCGTCCTTCTACTCACGTCCCTGTTCACGAGCCGCGTTGTTCGGGCGTCTGCCTGGACGTTTGTTTTGGCGATGGTGACGTTCGTGGCCATGGCGCGAATGTATCGCGGAATGCACGACCCGCTGGACGCCGGGGGTGGCGTTGTCGTCGGTATCGCTGCCGTGATCGTTCTCGTCTTCGTCTGCCGGACGACCGGCGCTGCGGCCAAGTTGCGAGACGATGCACGCGCGGGCCTGGGAGGCCGAAAGTGAAAGTCGCAGTCGTTGCGCACGCCGGGAAGACTCTCGGGGGTGGGTTGCCCGACCTTCGTCGCGTCCTGGAAGCGGAGGGAGTGAAGGAGCCGCTCTGGTGGGAGGTGCCGAAAAGTCGCAAAGCGCCGGCTCAGGTTCGACGGGCACTGGACGAAGGCGCAGAACTCGTCTTCGCATGGGGTGGCGACGGGATGGTTCAGCGGTGCGTCGATGTGCTCGCCGGCTCGAACGTGAGCCTTGCGATCATTCCGGCGGGCACGGCGAACCTGTTCGCCACCAACCTGGGGATCCCCAAGGACATCGAGCATGCCGTCGCAGTCGGGCTACGCGGCCAGCGCCGTAGCCTCGACGTCGGCCGCTTCAACGGTGAACGCTTCGCTGTCATGGCCGGCGCGGGCTTCGACGCCGCGATGATCCGAGATGCCGGAAACGGCGGTCTCAAGGAGCGGTTCGGCCGCGTCGCCTACGTGTGGACGGGGTCGGAGAACCTGCGTTCGAAGCCTTTTCGCGCAGAGATCAGGGTTGACGGCGTTGCCTGGTACAAGGGCAAGGCGAGCTGCATCCTGCTCGGCAACGTGGGCAAGCTCGTCGGCGGAGTCGAGGCGTTCGAAGATGCGCGTCCCGACGACGGGAAGCTCGAGCTGGGTGTCGTCACGGCCGAAGGACTCCTCGAATGGGGCCGCATGATCGCTCGTACCGCCGTCGGGACGGCGAACAAATCCCCGTTCGTGCAGACGACGAAGGCCCGCTCGGTCAAGGTCAAGCTCAATCGGAAGGTCCTGTACGAGCTCGACGGAGGGGACCGAACCAAGGTGAAGGCGTTCAAGGTCAAGGTCGAGGCCGGCGCCATCACGGTGTGCGTGCCAGGTGGCGCTTCATGAGTCTCCGACCGCCGACGTTCTTGGGCGAGCTCGTGCGCAGACGACGGTTGGGCACTCCGCTGATCCGAACCCTCCCGCGCTTTCGACGCGGCAACTGAGAGGAAGCAATCATGGAAAATTCACGGTCAACGAGAGCGCTCGGCGCCCCTGGAGCCGCCCGCGAGAGCTTCGTCCAATCACATGCGTTCGAGTGGCTTTCTCGGGCGGGATTCGTCGCCCGCGCGCTCGTCTACGGAATCATCGGAGTTCTCGCCCTCAAGCTCGCGCTCGGTCACGGAGGCAAGCTGGCGGACCAGGAGGGTGCGCTTCAGACGGTGGCACGCCAACCGTTCGGCGAGGTCCTCCTTACGCTGGTCGCGATCGGTCTCGGCGGCTACTCCCTCTGGCGGCTGGTCCGCGCCGCGATCGGGCACGGTCCCGAGGGCTCAGACTCGGGCTTCGACCGCATCTCTGCACTTGCGAGCGGGATTGCGTACGGGGCAATCTGCGCCCTCGCGGTCGAGATCCTCATCGGCGCCGGCGGAGGCAGCGCGGGCAGCCCCAAGAAGGCGACCGCGGGGGTCCTCGGTTGGCCTGCGGGTGCCTGGATCGTCGGCCTCGCCGGAGTGGTGATGATCGGAGTCGCGCTCTACCAGGGCTACCGAGGTATCACGAAGAAGTTTCTCGAGGAGTCGAAGGTCGAGGAGATGCCGCCCCCGGTGAAGGAGTGGATCAGCCGGCTCGGGACGATCGGACATCTCGCGCGGATGGTCGTCTTCGGGCTCGTCGGCGTCTTCCTGATCAAGGCCGCGGTCGACTACGACCCCGACAAGGCAGTCGGACTCGACGGCGCCCTGGCCAAGATCGTGGACCGCTCGTACGGCCCCTTCCTCCTCGGCGTCGTCGCCGCCGGACTGATCGCGTTCGCGCTGTACTCGCTCAGCGACGCCCGCTACCGCAGAATTTGAGCGGAGACAGTGTCGAGCCGTCTCGACGTTCCCGCCTCGAGCGGTTTCGAGCGGCACGGCCGGAGTGGCTGCTCGTCGCCGAGTGTTGGTTCGGAGACCAGCTCAGCCGACAGATCTGTGCCCATCATCGGCGTCGGCTGCGCCGGATCGGATGGGGAGGCGCACTCGACCCTCCACTCGGCGGATGGGCGGCTGGAGACCCCCCGGCGCGATCAGGCAACGCAGTCGACATCCTGATCGACGGCGCGGAGGCTCTTCCGGTGATCGCGGAGGAGCTGCAGCGAGCCCGCTCGCATGTCCACTTGACCGGCTGGTACTTCTCACCGGACTTCGCACTCGTACGCGACGGTGAGCAAGTCGTGCTTCGCAACCTCCTCGCTCAGCTCGCCGAGCGCGTGGACGTGCGCGTACTCGCCTGGGCCGGAGCGCCGTTGCCGCTCTTTCGTCCATCGCGAGGCAACGTACGCGAGATGCGCGACCAGCTCACCCGACACACGAGAATCCAATGCGCCCTGGACTCGAAGGAACGACCTCTGCACTGCCACCACGAAAAGACGATCGTGATCGACGATCACGTCGCCTTCGTCGGCGGGATCGATCTCACGTCGGAATCCGGCGACCGCTACGACAGCAGCGAGCATCCAGCGCGCGCGACCGCCGGCTGGCACGACGCTTGCGCGCTGATCAACGGCCCGGCGGTCGGCGATGTCGCCGAGCACTTCCGCATGCGCTGGCACGAAGTCACCGGCGAAGTGCTCGCACCGGTCACGCCTGCCGAACCTGCCGGCGCGATCGAACTACAGATCGTGCGCACCGTGCCCGAGCACGTCTATGCCGCAACACCACGCGGCGACTTCCGCATCCTCGAGTCCTACCTCCGCGCCATACGAGGCGCACAACGGTTCATCTATCTCGAAAACCAATTTCTCTGGTCGCCCGAGATCGCAGCGGCACTCCACGCCAAGCTCGCCGACCCGCCCAACCCCGACTTCCGTCTCGTGCTCCTGCTTCCGGCCACGCCGACGAGCGGCAACGACGATACCCGCGGTGTGCTCGGCGAACTGATCGAAGAAGACGGGGACGACGGTCGAATACTCGCGTGCACGCTCTACGCCCGCTCCGGCCCGCTGGCGGACCCCGTCTACGTCCACGCAAAAGTCGCGATAGTCGACGACGCCTGGCTCAGCCTCGGCTCCGCCAACCTGAACGAGCACTCGCTCTTCAACGACACGGAGATGAACCTCGTCGCCCATGACCCCGACCTCGCCGCCCGCACACGTCTTCGGCTCTGGGCAGAACACCTCGAGCTTTCGATCGAACAAGTCCCACGGGATCCGATCGAAGCGATCGACGAGCTCTGGAAACCGATCAGCAAGGAACAGCTCGAACGTCACACAGAAGGCCGGCCACTCACCCACCGGCTTGTCCGGCTACCCCACGTCTCACGCCGCTCCAGCCGGGCTCTCGGACCGGCCACCGGCCTTCTCGTCGACGGCTGACCGAGGAGCAGCCCGATTTCCATGTCATCGGTTCATGGCGACCCGCGGCGTCCGAGTGCGAGGTGACGCTCGAGGCCGAGCCCGGCTTCGCGCTCCCCGAGGCCAGGATGGATCACCCAGCAGACCCGTCCCGGCGGTACAAGTGTCTTGTCGTAGCCGGGCGTCCCGAATCGTCCGAGCGGCCAGTAGATGACGAGGACGCGGCCGAAGGTCGCTGGGGGAAATCTCTGGGGCAAGCGGAGCACTCCTGCCCGCGCGGGGTAGGTTTACGAGGATGCCGGTGCGCGAGCGACAGCCGCCTGGCGGCGGGCGCTTCGACGAGGCAGGTGACGCCACCCGGCGAACCCGGCTCGCGAACGAGCGGACGTACCTGGCGTGGTGCGTACGGGCCTCACGGCGTTCGCAGTCAGCATCGGGTCCGGGAAGCTCGTCCCGGCGCTTGCGACAGGAGCGACCTGGCCGTACACCGCGATTGGGATCGGTTTCGCGATCGTCGGCGTCTTCTGCTCGGGCTACGCGTTCTGGCGCTACCGCGAGGTCGAAGAGGCAGTCAGCCGTGCGGAGTTTGCTCCCCCAGACGAGCGCCTCGTCGCGCTGCTCTCCGGCCTCGGCGCCGTGCTGGGAATTCTCTTGGTCGTAGTGCTCCTGACCGAGAGCTGAAAGCACGCTCATCGAACTCCTCGCCTGAAGGGCGCCACTTTCCGTGTCGCACCTCAGGCAATGGCTCGGTAGTGCTCGTGGATGAGTCCGCCGAGCCGATCGCTCCCAGAGCCTTCACCCACGCGCGACCTCTCGCGCGGTCGTCATGCGCGCGCCCGCCGGAGGCGCTCCTCGGCGTCGAGCGCGAGCTGCTCGCTCACCGGGTACGGGCCGTCCTTGAGGTGCTCGAAGGCGGCGTTGTAGGCCGCGAGCCAAGCGCCCGCCGCGTACGCGATCTCGGTCTCGGTCGCCGTCCAGGACAGGCCGCGCGCGGCGGCGTAGGCGGCGAGGAAGCGGTCGCTCTGCGCGAGCGTCGCGAGCCGCGTCCTGTCGTTCGAAACGTGGTCGGCGGCCGTGCTGCCGGCGAGCACCGCCTCGGGCATCGCCACGACGCTGTCCCAGTCGTGGACGATCGGATGCAGGCCGTGCCAACGCGTGTTGAGCCCGGAGAGGTCGCCATGGCCGACGACGCGACCGCTCGCGCGAACGCCGTCGGCGAGTAGCCGCGCGCGCGCGCCGCGCCGTCGCGGGGATGTGCGGCGGCAGCTCCGTTTCGATCCGGTGCGGGTCCCAGCGGTCGGAGGCGGCCGGCGGCCAGGTGCGGCGCGGGTCGGCGTGGTCGAACCAGAGCCACGGCACGGGCGGCTCGAGCGACGGCAGCAAACCGAATGCCGGCGCCGCGGCGACGATGTCCGCCATTAGCCCCGCATAGACCTCCGCGAGGTCGTCGCCGGTCCGGATCTCGGACGCATCCGCCCACGCCTCGGCCGTCACCCACCAGTCCGGCTCGTCGTCCGCCAGCGCCTGCGGCCCCACGAGCGGCTCGGGGCAGGGGATGCCCGCCTCCCAGACGGCGCGGTGGACGGCGTGGCAGCCCAGCAGCCGTCCCTGCCGACCGCGCAGCTTCAGCACCACCTCGCGCCCGTCGGCGAGACGGAGGCCGTGCACCTGCGAGAGATGGTCGGCGCCGAAGAAGCGCTCGACCGGAGCGCTGCCGAGGTGCCGTCGGCACCACGCGGCGAGGCGGTCGTCGACGTCGGCGGCGATCATCGCGCCGACTCTCTCACAGGACGGCCTTTCCTTATTTATATGGACGCAGCGACGGCTCGCCGCACCCCACGCGAGGTTGACGAGTCGAGCTATAACGATATATCTTGTTAGGTGATAGCTGTTCGATTCGGAGGTGGCGATGATGTGCACCGCTGTCATTGGATTGCCCGGCGTCGAGCCGCGTTTGCGCGGGCGTCGTTGGTTGTTTGCGGGTTGGGCGGTCCTCGCGATGGCGGCGCGCGGCCGCGGCCGTCATCGTCATGGTCCGCCGTTCGGGCGCGGAGGGCCGTTCGGACCCTTCTTCGGCGGCGGACCCGGGTTCCCGCGCGGCCCGCGGGCGCGGCGCGGCGACGTGCGTGCGGCGGCGTTGCTGCTGCTCGCCGAGGACTCGCGCAACGGGTATCAGATCATGCAGGAGATCGAGCAGCGCTCGGGTGGCGTCTGGCGACCGAGCCCCGGCTCGGTCTATCCGGCGCTCGCGCAGCTCGAGGATGAAGGACTGGTGCGCCTCGAGGAGCGCGACGGCCGCCGCACCTACGTCCTCACCGACGCCGGCCGTGCGTATGTCGATGAGCGCCGGGACGACCTGGTCGCGCCCTGGGAGGAGATGAGCGAGTCGGTCGGCGACGATGTCGCTTCGTTGTTCAGGGAGATGCGCCAGGTGGGGATGGCGGCCGGGCAGATCGGGCACATGGGTAGCGCGCACCAGATCGCGGAGGCGCGCAGCGTGCTCGCGAACGCGCGCCGCGCGCTCTATTCCCTGCTTGCCGAGGACGAGCCGGATGTCTGAGCCGGCGATACGCGTCGAAGCCTTGACCAAACGGTTCGGTCCGGTCGAGGCGCTGTCCGGGATCGACCTCGAGATACCCGCCGGGACGGTCTTCGGGCTGCTCGGCCCAAACGGCGCCGGCAAGACAACCACGATCAGGGTGCTGGCAACCGTCCTCCGGCCCGACTCGGGCCGGGCGGAGGTGCTCGGTCTCGATGTCGTCCGGGACGCGAAGGCGGTCCGCCGCCGGATCGGCCTCGCCGGCCAGAACGCCGCTGTCGACGGCAACCTGACCGGCCGCGAGAACCTGCGGCTGATCGGGAAGCTGGTCCACCTGCCCCGGCGAACGGTCGTCGCGCGCGCGGTCGAGCTGCTCGAGCGCTTCGAGCTGACCGAGGCGGCCGACCGGCCGGTGCGCACCTACTCGGGCGGAATGCGCCGCCGCATCGATCTGGCCGCGGCGCTCGTGAATCGGCCGCCGGTGCTCTTTCTCGACGAGCCGACGACCGGCCTCGACCCGTACAGCCGCAACGAGGTCTGGGCGATGATCGGCGAGCTCGTCGCCGACGGCACCACCGTCGTCCTGACGACGCAGTACCTGGAAGAGGCGGACCGGCTCGCCTCCCGCGTCGCCGTCGTCGACGAGGGCCGCGTGATCGCGAACGACACTCCCGCGGCGCTCAAGGCGCGGCTCGGCAGCACCGTGATCGAGCTCGGCTTCACCGATCAACCGTCGGCCGCACGCGCACACGCGCTCCTCGCAGGGACGCGCGCCGGTTCTCCGGAGCTGGAAGGAACGACCGTCCGGCTCACCAGCGCCGACGGTGCGCGGCTACTCGTCGACGCGCTGCGGACGCTCGACGCGGAGGGGGTCGTCCCCGCGACGCTGGCCGTCCGTGAGCCGAGCCTCGACGACGTCTTTCTCTCCCTCACCGGTCGCCACGCGGAACGGGCCGCATGAGCGCGCGCGAGCTCGCCTCGACGGCTCGCGTGGAGCGTCCTTCGCTTCTCGTTCCGGCAACGGTCTCTGATGCACTGGCGATTGCCTGGCGCGGACTGATCACCTATCGCCGCGTGCCGCAGCTGCTCGTCTTCTCGACGATTCAGCCGGTCGTGTTCGTGCTCATGTTCCGCTACGTGTTCGGCGGCGCGATCCGCGTGCCCGGCGTCGACTACGTGGACTATCTGATGCCGGGCATCTTCGTCCAGACCTCCGTGTTCGGTGCGATCGCGACGGCGATAGGGCTCGCCAGCGACGTGCAGAGCGGACTGCTCGAACGTTTCCTCTCGCTGCCGATGGCGCGCTCGGCCGTCCTCGTCGGACGCACGCTCGCCGATCTCACCCGCAACGTCTTCGTCGTCGCGTTGATGACGGGCGTCGGCTTTCTCGTCGGCTTCCACGTGCACACGAACGCGGCGAAGCTGATCGCCGCGATGCTACTCGTGCTGCTGCTCGGCTACGCGCTCACCTGGGTGTTCGCGACCGTCGGCCTGCTCCTGCGCAACCCCGAGTCTGCGCAGGCGGCCGCCTTTCCGGTGATGGCGCCGCTCGTCTTCGCCTCGTCCGCCTTCGTCCCGGTCGCCTCCATGCCCGGGTGGCTGCAACCGTTCGCCGACCACCAGCCCGTCTCGGTCACCGCCTCCGCCGCCAGGGCGCTGATCCTCGGCACGCCGGCCACCTCGGATGTTCTCCAGACGCTCGGCTGGGTCGCGGGCATCCTGCTCCTCTTCGTCCCGCTCGCCGTCTGGCGCTACCGACGCGCGCTCTAGGTCAACAGAAGGGACCGAAATGCCAGGAACCAATGACACCCGTTACAGCAGGCGTAGCGGCCCGCGCGATCGGCAGCTGCGTGTAGGGGACAGCGAGCGCGAGACGGTCGGTGAGATCCTGCGTCAGCAGCACCTCGACGGGCGCCTCGACGCCGACGAGTTCCAGGAGCGCCTCGAACGCTGCCTGACGGCGAAGACCTACGCCGAGCTCGACGAGCTCGTGGCCGACTTTCCCAGCCCGGAAGCCGAGCGAGAGCGAGTTGGTCGGGCATCGGGGTGGCGCCCGTGGCCGTTCGCGTTCCTGCCCCTGGCCCTGCTCGCGGCGATCGTCGTAAGCGGCGGTCACGTCCTCTGGCTGGCTTTCCCGCTGTTCTTCTTCTTTGTCCTGCGGCCCTTCCTCTGGCGCTTCTGGGGCGGCGGCTATCGCCGCGGCATCTCGCGCTGAGGCCCGCGCCGCTCCACGCGTACCGAGACGCGCGCATGCTGCGCGAGTGAGTGTTCGGCGCCGGCTTGGACGTCAAGTATCAGCCGCTGTCACGACTTCGGCAAACGGCGTTCATCGCGACGGCGACGGCCTCCGAGGCCGAGACCGGAGTCGATACCGTGGTGACGCTCGAGGAGAAGCACGCCGCCATCGAGCAGTTCACTGCCGGTGAACGCGGCAAGATCGTGGTCGCGCTCGACGAGCCTGTCGCGAACGGCATCGAGCAGCGCCCGCGCCTCGCCCGGCCGAACCAGGTAGAGCGGCGAGGCGCTCCTGATCCTTGAGATTCAGTCGCCTAGCAGGAGCTATCGCCGCCACGTACGGTTGCGAAGTCGCCCAAGACGTACCAGGGCCACAGGCGCCAAGGCAAGTCGGCCAGAAGGACGACACCGCCGGAGTTCTCACGGCGCAAGGTAGGGCGGTCCGCTCCCAAACGTCGATTGTGCGGTGGCCGGCGCCGTCGCGGTCGTGTGGGCGCCAACGTCTGTCCGGTGCGTGTCGTCCGAGGCGGTCCTCGTCGAACTCGCGGCGTCTTGATCTCGCGATCCGCGTCAGCACAGCTTGGCTCGACTGCTCCCCAACGAGTGAGCGAAGCACGCACGCGAGGCGGCGATAGCCCTCCGCAAGGTCATGCTCGGGCCTAGCTTGAATTGCCGGGTGCGCCGCGGTCATCGCCGCTCCTCAAACGTTTGGCTGTTCAGGCTGCGTCGAGTTGGAGTGGTTCCAACTCGTTGAGAGTGAGAGGCGATTCGGCGTCCAGGATTTCAGGCTTGGTGCGCCAGAGATCGTGCAAAGCGTCAACGACGCGTGGACAGAATTGCGTCCCGGCGTGTGCGTCAATCTCAGCGAGCGCCGCGATAACGCTTCGGCCGGTGCGGTAGGAGCGGTCGCTGGTCAGGGCATCGAACGCATCGGCGACGAAGACGATCCGCGCCGGGAGTGGTATCGCGTCGCCCGCGAGCCCGTCTGGATAGCCGGCTCCGTCGATCCGCTCATGGCTTGAGCGGGCACATTGACGAATGATCGGGTCGAGATCGAGTTCGGCGAGGATGAAGTCTGAGATGAGCGGATGGGTCCGCATCACGGCCCACTCCTCCTCGTCGAGTGGGCCTTCCTTGCGCAGAATTTTCTCGGAGATTCCGATCTTGCCCACGTCGTGCAGAAGCGCCCCGATCTCGATCACCTCGAGAGCCTCGCCTTCGTAGCCGAGCCGCTGAGCGAGGGCCAGCGAGACCGCCGCGACGCGACCTGTATGTCCGCCCGTATAGAGGTCCTTGGCCTCCATGCTGCGTGAAAGCGCGGCGATCGTGTCGCGGTGTGCGCGACGCAGATTGGCATTCGCTGCACGCAGCCTAGTGTTCCCTTCACGGATCTCGTCCACCGCAGCTGCGGTCCGTTCCAGGTACTGGCGGACAGACAGAATCATCAGTGCGGGAGGGAGCGTGAAGGCGACGAGTCCCTGAATGCCGATCACCGTGTAGGCCGTTGTCGCGGCGTAGGCGAGCGGTCCGAACAGCAGGAAGTAATGACGCGCCCAGTGAAAGCGCTCGGCCCAGATGTCACGCCAATCAGCACTCTCCGAAAGGCTCATCGCGAGGCAGAGCAGACCGTTGTTCAGCGCCGCGTACACCGTGCCCGCGATAACGGCGCCAGCGAAGGCCGACAGGCCGGCAAGGATGTGATAGGTGACTCCCGCCGCTCCTGCAGACAGTGCGAAGTTGCCGGCGTCGAAGATTGCCTTGTACAGCTGGCCGCGGCTGCGTAGCCACTGTACGAGCGCGGCGGCGACCGCAAGCGCCATCGCGGTGGGCGCGTTGAGCAGAAACGCGGCGGCCAGAATCCCGATCGCTGAGACGCTGACGCTGCCCCGGCCGTAGACCCGCACCGAGAAGAGCTGTAGGACGAGCGTCAGCGCTAGCATCGCCGCGGTGCGGCGAGGCTCCGCCGCGACCATGCTGACGATCGTGGGCAGCTCGAACGCGATTCCGGCGGACGCGATCGCCGCCACCGCGCCGATCAGGCCGCTGACACGGGCGTCAACCGGCTTCGAATCCTGGCTCACGGCGTCGATGCCTCCGCGCTAGTTCCAGGGATCGAAGCCGCTGAGTGGGTCGCCGTTCCACGATGCAGTGTTCCAGCTCGTTGAGTTCCAGCTCGAGGAATTCCAGCTCGAGGAGTCCCAGCTGGTCGTCGAGTTCCAGCTGGTCGAGTTCCAGCTCGAGCTGTTCCACGAGGAACTGTTCCAACTCGATGAGTTCCAGCTCGACGAGTCCCAGCTGGAGGCAACAGTCGTGTCGCCGAGACACGTCGTTCCGGGTGCGCAGACCAATGCGGGCACGCCCTGGTTCGCGCGGCCCGGCGTCGAGTTGAAATCGTAGACCGGGCCCAGGTTCAACGATCCGACACTCGAGCTCTTCGGCTTGGGACCCGGCTTGTTTGTCAATAGCCACTTGACGTTGTCAGGATTCCAGGTCGGATGTTCCTGGAAGAGGATCGCCGCCGCGCCCGCAACCTGCGGGGCCGCGAAGGAGGTTCCATTGATCGATGCATAGCCCGGAGCAACACGGCTTGCCAATGGAGCGACCGTGTCGAGATACGAACCGATCGGTAGTGGCGACTGGATGTGGCGGCCGGGGACGACGATCTCCGGCTTTGCGAAGCCGTCGACGGTGACGCCGCTCGAACTCCAGGTCAGGAGCGCGTCGTCCTTCCCGCCGCTGGTGTCCTTCATGTCGAAGGCGCCAACGGTTTCCACGAGCGGATCGTTGGCAGGCGCGTAATCGATTTGACCCGCGCCCAGGTTGCCCGCCGAGACGGCGACGAACACGCCACTCGCCCACAAGCGCTCCACGGCGAGGTCGAGCGGGCTCTGCGTATAAGAGCTCGTCACCGTTTCGGTGAGAGAAAGGTTGACGACCCGAATGTTGTACGCGTGAGCGTTGTCGAAGACCCACTTGAGCGCCGTGATCACATCGCTCGTGTAGACACCGGTCGGCCGGTTGATATTGAGCGCGTAGACGTTGGCGCCGGGCGCAATGCCGATGTACTTGCCGTCGGCGCTCCTGCCGGCCGCGACGCCGGCGACCATCGTTCCGTGGCCGATCATGTCGTCAAGCGAGCCCAGCTGCCCGTCGAGCGGAACCCGAATCAACCGCGTCCCGAAGTCGGCTGACGGCGTGACACCACTATCGATCACTGCAATCCCGACCCCCTGGCCGGTCATGCCAGCCCCCCACGGCTTTGAGACCGCGTCGCGGCTCGGAAACGTGGTCGCAAGCGAAGACGTGGAAACCGCCCCGGTTGCGGCCAGCCTGATCGGGGAGTCGAGGGCGACGAAGGCGACATTGGGATCGGCGGCGAGACGTGCCACTGCACCGGCCGGCACGGTCGCCGCAACGCCACCCACGAGACCGAGCTGGCGGCCGACTCGACCATGAGCCGCCTCCGTAGCGCTCGCGGCACCTCGCCCCTGCACGATGACTCGGATCTCATCGGTCTGGCGCATGCTCGATACGCGCGCCGCGACCGAGGGCGCAACCTTGCCGGCCGCAGGACCCGCCGGTGCGGCGGAGCCAACACTCGCCGCGACCATGCAGACGCAGAAACCACAGAGCGTAAGAACGACCTTCGCGAAACACCGCATGTCCAACAGACCCCCGAACGCCGCAGGAACGAGTTCCCCAGATATGGCCGCTCGGCGGCGATGACTCGACCCCCATTCGGGGGGAGACCGCCGGAAGTTCCCTCGAAGGAGGGATCGGAACCGATGCACGCTGGAGCAAGTACCCGCCATTGATCGCTCAACCCGGCGGAACGATCACGCTCGCCTGGTCGCCCGACGCCCGCCTGCTCGCGAGCGGCTCATGGGCCGGCGTCGTGACCCTCTACGACGCGCAGTCGGGCGCACAGGTGGGAATCTCGGTACAGACCGAGCCCGCGCCGATGGCTCGAGTCGCATTCCCGACGGAGCTCTCTGACGGACTCGCACGTCGACCCCGTCCTTGCCATGGAGAATTCGCGCCGCGCAGCAGTCCCCGGGACGTTGTGCAGCCAGCCGGCAACGCCCTACCGGTCGACCAAGCGGTTCGAGTCGCTGACCGGCGGGGTGACATCGTCGTAGATGCGGGCGGCGGCGAGGCGACCGCTGCGGCCACGCTCGTACACCGCCGCGCCCGCCTGTGGCGGGATCTCCTCCTTGCCCCAGCGGGCGCAGTTGTATTCGATCGCGCACCGGGTCCCGTCGTCGGTTGCCGTGCAGAACTGGAGCGGGATGCCGCCGCCGTTGGCAAACATCGCGGCGTAGATTGCGTCATGGGCCGCGCCGCGGTAGGTGTACGGGCCGCCCGAGGGCTCGCGCACGACTCCGTCGGGCTCGAAGCAGGCGACGATCGCTTCAGCGTCTCCCGCCGCGAGAGCCCGCTGGTATTGGGCAACGGGGCCCTCGAGCTCGATAGCCAGGTCCTCCTGCAGCAGCGGTGGGCGTATCTGGTGCGCGCCGGTCAGCGGCCAGAGGCTGTGATAGACGCGGATCGCCGCGATCCTTCGGTCGGCTGCCAGGTCGGTCGCGATCGCGACGTGCGGCTCAGCCCGGAATCGCGAGGAGCACCCGTTCACGTGCGCCGGCGTCGACTCGATCGTGTGCCTCAGCAATCCGGTCGAGCGGCAATGTGTGGCCGATCGGGATTCGCAACGCTCCCTCTCCTGCGGACTTGGTGAGGTCGGTCGCAGCCTGACGTTTTGCCGCGACCGGAAAGTCGTCACTGCCGAGCAGTCGGATCGTGAGGTTGGCGAACAGCATCGGCCAAAACGGGAACTCGGGCCGGTCGCGGCGGGTGGCATAGGCTGCGATCACGCCGTTGGCAGCGGTGACGGCTGCGTCGAGATCCGCGTTCTCGGAAAGAGCGACTTCGATGATGCGATCGACGCCCTCTGGCGCGTGCGCACGGATCGCAGCGGCAGGGTCGGACTGATCGAGCGCCACGACGTGCGCGACGGCAGGGTCGACGTGATCGAGATCGCCCGCGCGCACGACCGTTCCGATGACCGTCGCGCCGCCCCGGTGCGCAAGCTGCGCGGCGAGCGAGCCGACGCCGCCGAGCACACCCTGGACAAGGACCATCTTCCCTGCGACCGGGCCGTCACCGAACACCGCGCGATGCGCAGTGATACCGGGGATCCCGAGACACGCGCCCAGCTCGTCGCTGACCTCATCCGGCAGCTCCACGGCCTGCTCCGCGGGCACGACCGCCACTTGCGCGGCGGTGCCGAACGGACGATACGACTGTGCCCCGTACAACCACACACGCTGACCAACACGCGTGGGATCAACACCTTCCCCCACGGCATCGATCACGCCCGTACCATCACTGTGCGGAACGACGCGCGGGTATGCCATCCCGAACCCGAGCCAACCGCTGCGCTTCTTCGTATCGCCAGGGTTGATACCGGAGAAGCGGACACGCACGCGCACCTCGCCAGGGCCGAGAACGGGCGCGGCCATCTCACCCACCTCGAGCACCTCCGCCGCTGCTCCCTGGCGCTCATACCAAGCTGCGAGCACGACCACACCTCCACCGCCGCACTCAGCACGTCAAGCGCGATGCCGATTGTCTACGCCTCGCTCTGCACGCTACAGATCGCGGAGCGGCCGACATTAGCTTTGGCTTGAGGCAGTCCGGCAGTGGCGATAGGGGATCGGGCGAGCCGAAGGCGTCGTGCGTCAGTCCTGGATGAACACCACGTTGGGCAGCCAGCCGACGACAAGACCGTCCCGGGTGACGTACACGTCCTGACATCCCGGCTTGGCGGCCATGGCTTCCATGGCCTCTTCGATCGTGGCGTCGGTCGACACCTCGGCATACGAGCCGTCGAGCGTGTCTGCGTGCTCATTCAGGAGGTCCTGAAGCGTCAGCTCGTCCACCCGACGCGTTTGCATGGCCTGGACCATGAACTTGTTGATCGTCGCCTCGTGCACGATCGACCGCGGACGCCGGTCGTCGAGAATCGGAAGGCGGGTCTTGTTGTGCTCGTTCATGTCCTGCACGAGCGCCATCAGCAGAATCTGTTCAGGCGGTTCTACCGCGGCGTCCTTCAAGTACATATCCTCGACGCTGATCATCTTGTCCGTGACGGGGATTGGTCGCGGCGCGAACGGCACGAGGTACACGTCGAACTCGACTCCCGTGGCGACCCTCCGGGAAGCGGCGACGTACGGCACATCCGCACGACCCGTCGTCGTCTGATAGGGCGCCCATTTGACAGGGCGGAGCGCGCCGACGATCGCTCCCTCGACCTGCTCGGCCAGCGCGGCGAACCACCGGGCTTCTCCATCTTCGCGGTGAGCGCGACGCCAAGCGGCCAGCACGTCGCCGAGCGTCGCTTCGGGCTCGAGTCGCATGTTGAACACGCTCTCGGCCCCGGTGCTGTCGGCGATCTCGGCCCTCGCCTCGACAATCGGCAGGCACTTCTCGGTCTCGCCCTCCAGATATGCGGTCCGCAGCTCCTCCGCGGCCTGATGGTCGAGGCGGATCCGGAGGTACGGAGACGTCGGCGTGCTTCGTTCTGCTCCGCCACCGGACGGCAAGACCTCGCCCAGCTGGCGGTGGAGCTCGGCCGCAAACTCCTTCACCTCCGAACCTTCGGCGGCGAAGCCGGTCACCGGTGTATCGCGGCGCGCAAAGAAGTCGGTGCTCGTCAGCAAAGACTTGACGAGCGTCTGAACCGAATCGAGATTCCGGGCGTCCACCCGAAGCTGGTCTCCGAACAGCTTCGGCTCGTCTGGGCCGCATTGGACGACGATCACCGAGGTGGGACGCGGGTCGTTCGGATTGGTTGCAATGCCGCACTCCCACATGCAGTACGACCAGTCCTCCGTCTCGGACGTGAACACCAGGATCACGGCCTCCGCGGCACCGAGCGCGCGCTTCAGCTCGTCGTTCAGCGGCTTGCCGAGACGAGGTCCCTCGAAGTCGGGGCTCGACGACAGGTGCACGCGTACTTTGCCCGCAGTCCTGTTCCTGACGAACCGGGCGATCGCCTCAGCGATCTCCCGATCCGAGTGCTTGTGGCTGACGAATACCAGGGGGTCTTCACGCGGCGCCTGGCTTGCGGAGCTCACCCGACGAACAATAAGCCTCTGCAGAGCCTTCGTGACTGGGCAGCGCAGGGACCGAATCTGCTTGGGCGCCAATGAGCGAAACCCCGCAAATCGCGGGGTTTCGACACTCGTTGAGGCGCCTGCGGCCTCCGCGGTCAGCATGGTCTGCCGCTCCTGGGTGCTTGTTTCCGCCGTCGTTTGTGCTTCTGCCGAGAGGCGGCTAGGCGTCGTAGTGGCCGCCGAGGCCCGCGGCCTGGGGACGGCCCTTGTGCCCGGCTTCCTGCATGATCGGGGGGACATCCGGGTCGGAGACGAAGCTCTGCCAACCGTCGGCGTCCCAGTCGAAGAGCACCCAGACCCGGTCGGGCTCGTTGGGATCGCGGAAGACGGTTGCGCCCTTGGACCCGTGCTGCCTTCGCTTCTCGGCGCCCTTGGTCGAGAAGATGCTCAGGAAGCGGTCGAAATCCTCGACCTGTGTCGTTGCCAGGATCAACTCTCTCCTCCTCTTCGGTTCTCGGCGCCGCAGGTCGACGCCGATGGTGCGGCGAGTGTGCGACCCCGGACGCCCACGCGGAATGGGGCGAATGCCCTATGCGGTGCGAACGAGGTCGTGCTCGAAGGCCCAGAGCGTCGCCGCGGCGCGGCTGCGAACGCCGGCCTTCTCGTAGACGTGCTGAACGTGGTTCCCGACCGTCTTGACGGAGATGCGGAAATCATCGGCGATCTCCTGGTTGGACTTGCCGCGCACGAGCACGAGGAGGATCTCCAATTCGCGCTGGGTCAGACTGGACGGCAGCTCGCGGGGTCGCTGCGGTACCCGGTGGCCCGCGGCGGTGAGCACAGCGTCGAGAGCCTCTGGATCGAGCCGTCCCTCTTCGACCTCACGCATCAGCTCGGCCTCAGCCGCCGGCGCATCGAGAGCCGGCCTGTACGGTCGCGCCTCGCGCATCGCCGCATAGCAATCGGCGGCGGCGAGGATGCGGGCTGGTTGATCGAGTCCCGGCCCACGCGTGCCGCGGTGGTAGCCCGAACCGTCCAGCCGCTCGTGGTGTGAGCCGGCCAGGATCCCGATCGGAGCGAGCTCCCGCGACTGCGCGAACGCGCGCTCCGTGAAGTGAGGGTGGAGTCGCACCCGCTCCCACTCTCCGAAGCCGAGCGGTCCGGGTTTCTCCCAGATCGCGTTCGACACGCCGATGCGGCCGAGGTCGTGCGCGAGCGCGGCGCGGCGCACGAGTGTCACGGAAACTGCCGGCAGTCCCAGCCGCCAGGCGGCGGCCTCGGCGAGATCGGCCACACCGGTCGAGTGCTCGCGAAGCCACGGCGACTTGAGACCGGTGAGTGCGGCGATGGCCATGAAGGCGGCGTCGACCTTCTCGCCTCGGATCCAGACCTGCGGGAACGGCTCGATCTCCAGCACCTGCTCCCACATCCGCGTCTCGTCCAGGTCGGCGAGGATCTCGTCGAAGTTCCGCAGGGCGAGCTCAACGAGCCGAGGCTCGTAGGCGGCCCCCGTTCGACGTTCGAGGACGCCCCGTGCCTCGTCGGGGCCGGCGGCGGAGAGGAAGAGGGAGATGTCGCGCGCCACGTGCAAGAGGCGCATCGGCAACGGAATCGCGTCGCCGCGGGCGTCCGGGAACCCGCGTCCGTCCCAGCGCGCGAACACGTACTCCAGCGCTGCCTCGATGTTCGAGCCGAGGTCGAGCCACCCGGCGAACCGCTGCGCGATCTCACACATCGTCGCAAACGCGTCACGGGCCCGCGGGCCGGCGTTGGCGATCGCGTCCTCAATTAGCGCGGCGCGGACCTCCGGGGGGCGGCCTGCCCCGACGTGAGCCCGGTAGAACGCAAGCACCTCCGCCGGGCTGGTCGGGTCGATGAGGTAGAACGCGGCTCGATGCGCGATGTCGTCGCCGTAGAGCAACGCCGCCTCGTGCCCATTCGACGTGCACCCCGAAGCGTGGAGGAGCGCGACGTAGTACGTGTCCGCGAGCTCCCGCGCCGAGGCTCCGGCGAGCTCGCCGAGGCGGACCGCGAGCACGGCAGTGCGCAGCGCGTGCTCGAGCGGCTGCCCGGTGCCGAGGTCGGTCGCGAGCGACAGGGCACCAACCACCTCGGCAGCACGGATCGGCCGCTCGCCTGACGGCGATGCTGATCCGACTGCTCCGGGGTCCTCCGCCTTCACGTCGCGATCGTACGCCGGTTCCACACGCCTCGCGTCGATTCGCGTCACGACTTCCTGACCGCCGCGAGTTAGCGGGTCGTTAGCGCCGTCGGCGAAGCTCGGCCGTGCGTCTAGGCAGACGTGACGCGAAGTCGTATCGTCCGCGCGAAGGAGGCGGGCCGTTGACAGTCTCGGCTGATCCACGCATCGGCGCGGAGCTGCTTGGGTACCGGATCGAGAGTGTGCTCGGCCGTGGCGGCATGAGCGTCGTCTATCTCGCCGAGGATCTCCGCCTGAAGCGGCGCGTCGCGCTCAAGCTCCTCGCGCCTCGCCTCGCCGAGGACGATGCGTTCCGTGATCGCTTCCTGCAGGAGTCGCAGCTCGCAGCGTCGCTCGACCATCCGAACGTCGTGCCGATCTATGCCGCGGGCGATGCCGGGGACGAGCTGTACATCGCGATGCGGTACGTCGAGGGCCGCGACTTGAAGGAGCTCCTTCGTGAAGGGCCGCTCGACAAGGAACGCACGGTTCGCATCTGCGCGCAGGTCGCCGACGCGCTCGACTTCGCGCACTCGCGGCAGCTCGTCCACCGCGACGTCAAGCCGTCGAACGTCCTGCTCGACGGGACGGAGCACGTCTACCTCGCCGACTTCGGCCTGACGAAGCGAACCGACGACGCGCGGACGCTCGAGCCGGGTCTCTTCGGGACGATCGACTACGTCGCGCCGGAGCAGATCCGCGGCGAGGACGTCGACGGCCGTGCGGACGTCTATGCGCTCGGCTGCCTGCTCTACGAATGCCTGAGCGCCGCCGCGCCGTTCCGCCGCGCCTCGGACGCCGCGACGCTGTACGCGCACCTCGAGGAGGAGCCGCCGACGCTGCCGGGCCTCGAGCAGGTGCTTCCGAAGGCGCTCGCGAAGGAACCGGACGACCGCTACGCGACGTGCGGCGAGCTGATCGACGATGCGCGCAGCGCCCTGGGGATCGCGGCCCCCCATCGCAACCGTCTCCCGCTCGCGATCGCGCTGGCCGGACTTGCCGTGATCGCCGCGGCGCTGCTCGCGGTGTTCCTCACGGGCGGGAGCGGCCCACCGCCGGCGGCCGGAGTCGGTCGCCTGCTCCGGATCGACACCGGCTCGAATCGGGTCACCGCGTCCCGTGCGGTGGGCGACGGACCGGTCGCAGTTGCCGCGGGCAGCGGCCGCGTCTGGGTCGCCGCGTATCGCGACGGGACGCTGTGGCAGTTCGAACCGGCGTCGGGCGAGACGGTGAAGATCCCCGCGATCGGGCGCCCGTTCGACGTGACGGTGCACGGCGGGTACGCGTACGTCGCCGCGCTCGGGCCGAGCCAGTTCTCCGGGAACGTCTCGCGGTTCGACGCCGTCGGCGCGGAGCACACCGGCGGCATTTCCAAGCTCGCGTGCAGCCTGACGAGCGGCACGTACGGCGTCTGGGTCGCAGGCTGCCCGAACGTCCAGCAGCTGAGCGTGTCCGCGAACGACGTGCGGATCGGCGCCACGGTGCGGATCCCGTACCCGCGGCGGCTGAGCGCCGGCAACTTCCGCGAGGCGCTGGCGGGGATGGCGACGGGCGACGGCGCGATCTGGGTCGTCGGCGACTCGAACGACCGGCGGCTCTGGCGGATCGACCCGCGAACGCGTCGGATCGTCGCGACGATCGCGCTCGGCTTTCCGCCCGCGAAGGTGGCGGCGGGCTCCGGCGGCGTGTGGATCACCGACCAGCTGCGCGACCGCGTGGTCGAGCTCGACCCCCGGACGTACCGCGTCGTGCGCAGCGTGCCGGTCGCGCGCGGGCCCGTCGGCGTGACGGTCAGCGGCGGCAGCGTGTGGGTCGCGGGTGCGATCGGGCACGCGGTCACGCGCGTCGACGCTCGGAACGGCCGCGTCGTCGCCACGATCCCGGTCGCCGCGAGCCCGCAGGCCGTGGCGGTCGACGGTGGATCGGTGTGGGTGGTGGGCGATGCGCGCTAGAGGCGCGCTCGCGCTCGTCGCACTCGCGCTCGTCGCGTCCGGCTGCGGAGGCTCGGGCACGCGCCCGTTCCGGATCGGGATCCTCTCCGATTGCTTCGGCCCGTTCGGCGGTGCGCACGAGCTGAACCTCGCGGACGCGGAGGTGCCGCTGATCGAGCTGGGCGCGAAGCCGCGCGGCCGGAAGCCGTCGTCGGGGATCACGCCCGTCGACGTCGCCGGTCGTCGCGTGGAGCTGCTCGTCGGCTGCGTCGCCGGCAGCGAGGACGCGATTCCCGAAGCGCGGCGGCTCGTCGAGGAGGACGGCGCGCGCGCGCTCGTCGGTACCGTCACGCCGGAGCAGGGCATGGCGCTTCGCCAGTACGCGCGGCTGCAGCCGAACGTCGCGTTCCTGATCCAGCCGACCGCCGCTCCCGAGCTGACGCTGGACGATCCCGCGCGGAACGTGTTCCGGTTCGCTCCCGACGCGGCGCAGACGTCGGCCGGGCTCGGCTCCTACGCCTACCGGCAGCTCGGCTGGAGGCGCGCGGCCGTCGTCGCCGACGACGTGCCGTACGGCTGGGCGGAGAGCGCCGGCTTCATCGCGGAATTTTGCGCGCTCGGCGGGCGGATCGTCGCGCGCGACTGGATCACCTTCGGCACGGATCCCGGCGCGGCGGTTGCCCACGTTCCGCGCTCGGTCGACGGTGTCTACCTCGGCGCTGCGGTGTCGGCGATGAAGCGCTTCCTCGACCGGTACGGCGCCGCTCGGCACGGAATCGCGGGCAAGGTCGTCTCGAACGTCGCGCTGCTCAGCGACCTGACGGTGATTCCCGCTGCGGGCGGCGTCGTCGTCGGCGGATCGCCGTCGTTCGATCCGATTCCGGCGCAGCGCGCGTTCGCCGCCGCGTTGAGGAAGGCGTTCCCGGGAATCCCTGCTGCAAGCGCGATCAACCCCCTCTCCATCCCGTTCGCGAGCGGGGTCGAGGCGGCGATCGCCGCGCTCGAACGTGCGCGCGGCGCGGACGGGCCTTCGTTGCTGTCGGCGCTTGCGCGCGTACAGATCGACTCGCCGATGGGCCGTATCCGTCTCGACGGCAACCGGCAGGCGATCCAGCCGAACTACCTGAGCAAGGTCGTCCCGACGGGCAACAGCTTCGCGCTCAAGACGCTTCGCGTCGTGCCGGACGTCGAGCAGACCTTCGGCGGCTACTTCGTGCGGGGCGGGCCGCCGCCGAGCGAGACGTCGCCGCCGTGCGTGAAGCGGACGCCGCCGCCGTGGGCGCGTTGATCAGCCCGCGCGGAAGGTCCACGTGAACCGCGTCAGGTGCTCGGGCGGCGCCAAGCCGCCAGGACGGAGTCCTTTGCGGACGAGCAGCGTGGGCCGCCCGCTCGCCGCGAGCGCGGCGCGTGCAGGGCCGAGCCCTCCGGTGCGCCAGCCCTCCGGCAGCCCGACGACGGAGACGGCGGCTTCGCGTGCGGCTGCGACCAGCCGCTCCGGCTCCGGCTCGACGAGCAGCGGTTCTGCCGCGACGCCGAACGCGCGCTGAACCGCGAGCGAGGCGCTGGCGAGGATGCGGCTCGCGTCCCTCGCGTCCTCGGGAGCGGGACCGGCCAGGCGGAGCGGCACGCGCCAACCGCCCGCGAGCCAGGCGCCGAGCTCGATCGCGCTCCAGTCGTGCTCGCCACCCGCGAAGGGGACGAGGACCGGCCCAGGCGCCGCGACCGCATCTCCGACCACAACGGCCACGTCGCACGGCGCCGAGCGCAGGAGCTCCGCGAGCTCGGGATCGTCGAGCGCGCCGCCGCCGGACAAGACGAGCACGAGGTCCGCGTCCTGCTCCGTCGCGAGCCGGGCGAGGTCGGCGCCGGGAGAGCGGCTTGTGAACACGGCCGGCCTCGCGACGACGCCGTCCGCGGCGAGCCGCTCGCACTCCGTGGCGACCGCCGCGGCTGCGGCGCCGAGCTCCTCGCGCCTCGCGATCAGCCGCGCGACGATCAGCTCCCGCCTCGGGTCGCGCGCGAGCGGAGCGGCGACCGCAAGGAGTTGCGCGAGTGGCGGGTCGCCGACGGCTCCCACGAGGATCGAGCGCTGCCGGGTGCGCGTCGGCGCCAGGTCGAGTGAGCGGTCCTGGCGGAGGATCGCGCCCTCGAGCTCCTGCAGCATCGGCGACGGCGCGATGCCGAGCTCGTCGACGAGTGCGCGGCGCGCGGCGTGGTATGCCTCGAGCGCCTCGGCCTGCCGACCCGAGCGATAGAGCGCGAGCATGTGCTGCCGACGCAGCCCCTCGCGCAGCGGATGCTCGGCGATCAGCGCCTCAAGCTCGGCGACGAGCTCCGCGTGCCGACCGAGACGCAGCCCCGCGTCGATCCGCAGCTCCTGCGCGACGAGTCGCAGCTCCTCGAGTCGCGCGATCGCCGCGCTCGCGAACGATTCGTAGGCGAAGTCCGCGAGAGGCCGGCCGTGCCAGAGCGCCAGCGCTCGTTGCAGCTGCGCCCACGCCTGGTCGGGGGCGTCGCGCTGGAGCGCGCGGTCTGCGTCGGATACGAGCTCCTCGAAGCGGTGCAGGTCGAGCTCGTTCGCGCCGAGCTCCAGCGCGTAGCCGGCCGGCTTCGTCACGATCGACTCGCCGCCCTTCCCGAGCGCCTTCCGGAGCTGCGAGACGCGGACGTGCAGCGCGGTCAGCCCCGACTCCGGTTGCTCGTCGCCCCACAGCTCTTCGAGCAGGCGGCCGCTCGAGACGGTCTGGTTGGCGTGCAGGAGGAGGGTCGTCAGAAGCGCGCGCTGCTTCGCGCCGTTGATCGGCACGGGCCGAGCACCGTCGACGACCTCGAGCGGCCCCAGCACCCGGAATTCCATCGCCCCTCCTCCCGTCAGCGCCGCGTTAGCTCGCGGTTAGCGGCGGCCTCCATTGTCGCTTGCGACACGACCGCATCGGCGGCCGAGACCACCGAAAGGGAGGACGTCATGTTCGCCAGCCGGAGCAAGTGGATCGCACTGGGGCTCGTCGTCGCGGCGGCCGCGGCGCCGACGGCGCTCGCCGAGTCGCCGCTCGCCGCGAAGACCGAGGCGGCGGGATTCACGGCGATCACGCAGTACCTCGTCCAGCACGCGTCGCAGTCGGACACCTCCGCGCTCGCCGCGAAGACGGAGGCCAAGGGCTTCCTCGCCCTGCAGCCGAAGCCCGTCGACGTCGCGCAGCTCGGAGCGCAGACCGAGGCGAAGGGCTATCGCGCGATCGTGCGCTATCAGGAGCAGCTCGCCGCGTCGCCCGTGACGGTGTCGTCGGCGTCGAGCGGCTTTGACTGGGGCGATGCCTTCATCGGCGCCGGCATGACGATCGGCGTGTTCCTGCTCGGCGCGGCCGCGGCGATCACAGTGCGCCGCCGCCGGGGACTCGCGCGACTTCGTCCGTAGCCGCGATTACGTCCCATCGAGCTCGGAGAAGCCGCCTACAGGCGGCTTCTCCATGGACCTGTAGATGATCTGACAACTGCGTCAGTCCGAAGGCTCGCGCCCTTGGACGAGTCTCTCCAACCGCGCGAAGGCGTTGGGGACGCCGCGTTGGTGCTCGTCGCGGAGCTCGATGGTGGGAAAGCCTCTCTGGATCATGGTCATGAGCGTCTTTCCCTCCCGGGTTTCGAACGTGAACTCGAGCGTCGTTTGGAAGCTCGAGCCGTCGAGTCGGGTCTCGGTCGACGCGAGGACGAGGCGTCGCGGGCGTTCGATCACCTCGAACACGTGCCGGTGCCGGTAGAGCTCGAGGCGCGAGGGTCCGAATTCGACCGTCCATACGCCTCCGATGCGCAGGTCGCAGTGCGACTCGACGATCCAGCCGGCGTCGTCCTTGCCGTAAAATGCTTCCTGACCCTCGTGGTCGGTGAACGCGTCGAAGACCTGCTCGGGTGTCGCGTCGACCAGTCGCGAGAACTCGACGTCGAGCCTCATCTGCGGCCGGCCCTCTTCTCGGCGTAGGCTCCGAAGCGGTCGAGGCGGTCCTCCCAGGCGCGCCTGTACTCCTCGATCCATCGCGTCGCCTCCTGCAGCTGCGCGGGTCCCAGTCGGCACTCGCGCGCCCGTCCCACCTTCTGGGTGACCACGAGGTCCGCGTCCTCGAGCACCGTCACGTGCTTCTTGACGCCGTTGAGGGTCAACGCGAACGGCTCGGCCAGCTCGCTGATCGTGGCGGGACCGCGTCCGAGCCGCTCGAGGATCCGCCGCCGCGTGGGATCCGAGAGCGCGAAGAAGGTGCGATCGAGGGTCGCTGTATAGTGCACCGATCGGTGCAGTATACGAGGAGACGCGATGAGAAAGCTCGTCCTGTCGATGGGAGTGTCCCTGGACGGACTGGTCGCCCGCCCCGGGCGACACGGCGCAGGAGACTGGGGACTCCCCCCGGAGGACCCTGCCCTCAAGGAGCGCAAGCTCGACTGGTTGCGCAACACCGACCTGCATCTCATGGGGCGCCTCACCTATCAGGAGATGGCCGAGTTCTGGCCCGTGTCCGACGATGCCTACGCAGCACCGATGAACGACATCCCCAAGGTCGTCTTCTCCAGCACACTCGAGCGTGCAGAGTGGGCGGAGACGCGGATCGCGCGGGGCGACCTGGCCGAGGAGATCGCCGCGCTGAAACGCGAGCCGCGGAAGGAGATGATCGCCTGGGGCGGCGCTGCCTTCGCGCAGTCGCTCTCCCAACGCGGGCTCGTCGACGAATACCGCCTCGTCCTGCAACCCGTGGCGCTCGGGAACGGGCTGCCGCTGTTCAAGGGTCTGACGGCGCCTCTCAGGCTCGAGCTAGTCGACGCGCAGACCTACAACACCGGTTCGGCACTTCACGTCTACCGCCCCGCACCTCCGACTTCGTGACGGATCCGGTGCTTGGGCTCCTGACGCGCGCCGGTGTTGGGCTCGCTGGGGGTCGGAGGCAGGCGATCTGACAATCCGCATCACAGATCGAGCACTACGTCGTCGCGTGGCTGTGAGCAGCAAATGAGTGCGCTTCCGTCGGCGGGGGGTTCGACCGGGTCGGGGCTGTACTCGACATTGCCGGCGATGAGGGTGGTCTCGCAGTTGTGGCAGACGCCGGTGCGGCACGACCAACGGACGGGTACGTCGCATGCTTCGGCGAGTTCGAGCAGGCTGGTGTAGTCGCTACTCCACGAGATGGCGAGGTTGCTGCGGGCGAACTCGATCGTTGGGCCGTTTCCGGGTTGGCCGGCGGGTAGATGGGGCGTCCGCGCAGGTGTTGCTGCGATGCCGGGCGTCAGACCGGGTGCGGGCCCGAAGGGCTCGGTGTGGATGCGTGAGGCGTCGATCCCAATCGCTGCCAGACCGGCGCTGATCTCCTCCATGAATGGCATGGGGCCGCAGAGGTACACCCCGGCATCGCGCGGTGGCGCGAGTTGGACGAGCAGCGATGCAGTGAGACGGCCGGCGCTGTCGAAGTCGCGGCCTTCGAGATCGTCGTGGCCGGGGCGGCTGTAGCAGACGTGAGCGCGGACGTTTGGGAGCGAGGAGAGGAGCGCACGGACTTCGGCGGCGAAGGATTGGTCGCGACTGCTGCGCGCGCCATGGAGCCACCAGATCTCTCGTTCGGTGTCTTCGGTGGCGAGTGCGTGGAGCATGGCGAGGACGGGAGTGGCGCCGATGCCGGCGCTGATCAGCAGTACTGGCGCGTTGGTTCTGTCGAGGATGAAGGTGCCTCGAGGTGCTGCGATCTCGAGCTGGGCGCCGACGCGGAGCCGGGTATGCAGATAGCTACTGGCGGCGCCGGCGTGTTCACGCTTGACAGTGATCCGGTAGTAATCGGCATCGGGCGGTCCCGAGAGGGAGTAGTTCCGAAGCAACGACCTCTGCTCGTTCTCGGGTTGGATTCGCAGCGTGAGGTACTGGCCGGGACGTGCGGGAGGGAGTGGCCCGCCGTCCGGGTCGTCGAGGCGGACAGAGATGACGGAGTCGCTCTCTCGCTCGATTCCGGTCACGGTCAGTCGGCGGAAACCGCGCCAAGCCGGAGGCGGGCTGGCTGTTGTCAGACCGGCGTTGCCGCTGCCGGTCTCGCCTTCGAGCAGGGCGCGGAAGGACGCTTGCCAGCCCGGGCTGAGGGCAGGAATCCGCAGCGCGCGAAGCACCTGCTGGCGCGGGTGTCCGGGGAGGTAGAGCAGCGCGTCGACTTCGGCGACCGTCATCTGTTCCGGACCGGAGGCGAGCTTGACGATCTCGTCTCCCGCCTGGACCTCGCCCTCTTGAACCACGCGGAAGTAGAAGCCGGGCCGGCGGTGGGAGACGAGCATGGCGGGAATGCGCGGGTCGTTCATGCGGATGCCCACGCGGTAACAGGTGACGCGGGGTTGCGTGACCTCGAAGACGGCGGTGCCGATCTGGAAGCGGTCGCCGACGCAGACCTCGTGGTCGCTCAGTCCCTCGATGGTGAGGTTCTCGCCGAACTGTCCGTAGACGAAGTCTGTTCGTCCGAGTTCGCGTTCCCAGTAGCGATAGGAGTCGATCTGGTAGACGAACACGGCGCGCTGCTCGCCTCCGTGCCCGGCGAGATCGCCTTGACCGTCGCCGTCGACACTGAGCCTGTGCACCCGGCGAGGACCGGCAACAGGATCCTTGAACACGCCGGTGAAGACGGTCTTCCCCTGCCAGGGCACGTCCTTCGGCAGGCCGACGTTTACGGACAGCAGCGTTCCCACCCGCTGCGGTCCCGCGCTCATGCTCACGCGCCTCCCGCTAGGTCGTTTCGTACTCGTCGTGGCGCCGCACCCAGAGCGGCCTCGTGTCGCTCTCGTCGCGACCCCTCGGCGTGCGGTCGAGCAGGGCGTAGTAGGCCATCGCGGGCTCGAGGCCGCGTGCGGTGGACACGTAGGTCCGGTAGACGATCCCGTCCGATAGCGCGTACGCGCTCAGGCCCGGTCCCTCGGAGACGTAGCCCACGACGCCCGTCCCGCACATGCGTGCGTACTGCTCGACGGTGGGCGGGATCTCGCCGTCCAGGAACGGCTTCAACTCCTCCTCGGTGTACAGGAAGCCGAGGTCGCGGTTGAAGTCGCTGCCGCCGCTGGAGACCCAGTCGATGCCCCAGCCCATCCGCTCCCTGTAGGCGATCAGCTTCGCGAGCGGCGCGCGGGAAGCGAGCAGCAAGGTGGTGCCCCGAGCCTTCAGGTGAGGCACCTGGGGGGCGAGCGTGTCCGCGATCGAGGAGCAAACCGGGCAGCCTGCCTCGAAGGCCGGCCCGAACATGAAGTGGTAGAAAAGCAGCTGGGAGCGGCCGTCGAAGAGATCGGCGAGGGTCTTCGTGCCGCCCTCCGTCTCAAAGCGGTAGTCCTTCTCGACCGGAACCCAGGGCAGCTCGCGCCTCTTCGTCGCCAGCTCGTCGCCCCGGCGGGTGAGCTCCTTCTCCTCCTTCAGCAGCTCGTCGCGCTCCGCCTGCCACTCCTTCTGCGTGCTGATCCTGTGCTCCGTCATCGACTGCCACCTCCTGTCTGCGTGGGCGGGGCTAGCCTATTACGGGCCTCTTTCCCGATGCGTTTCGTCACCGGAGAGTGTCTCCACGTGCTGCGCGGCGATCAGACCCGGACCAAGACAAGACTCCCGGCGGGTGAAGCAACTTCAGTTCACGTCACGGTCGCGAGGCTTTGGGCGAATGCGGCGTGGTCGATGCCGACCTGGTCGAGCCAGCCGGTCTTGAGGTCGTAGTAGTCGCGCCACGCCGCGATCTTCCCGTCGCGCAGCTCGAACACACCGGCGACGCGCGTGGAGGTGTGCGTCTGCGCAAACATTCCCTCGGGAAAGTAGAAGTCGTCGACGCGCTCGTTCATGACGACGTCCCCGGCGTCGACCTGGTGCAGGATCTTCCAGTCGACCCGCTCGGCCGCCGCGATCGCTCCCGCGATCCGCTCGCGCAGCTGCTCCTTGCCACGGACGGCCGTCGACTCGGGCATCGGGACGTGCTCGAACACGAAGTCGTCCGTGACGAGCTCGAGCGCCGCATCGGCGTCCCGCCGCACATAGGCGCGGATGAACTCGTCGACGATGTCGCCGCTCGACGGCATCACCAGCGGAGCCAGAGCCGGCGGTGGCCGCGCAGCAGGTAGCTCCGCTCGAACGTTTCGCCGCCGAGCTCGTCTGCGATCGTCCAGTTCGGGAGCCGCTCGAGCAGAACCTCGAATGCGATCACGCCTTCAGCCCGGGCGAGCGGCGCACCGACGCAGTGGTGCTTCCCCTTACCGAAGGCGACGTGCTTGCGAACGTTCTCGCGCCCAGGATCGACCTTCCCTGGCTCGGGGAAGGCGTCGGCGTCGCGATTGGCCGCGGTGTACCAAACGACGGCGTGCGAGCCCGCCGGAATCGGCACGCCGGCGACCTCCGTGTCGTAGCGCGCCGTTCGGTAGAGACCCTGGAGCGGACTCGAGAGGCGCAGGACCTCTTCGACGAACGACGGGACGAGCGCTGGAGACTCGCGCAGCGAGTCGGCCAGCGCGTGGTCGCGCGCGAGCAGCGCCGCGCCTTCGGCGATCATCTTCGTCGAGGTCTCGTTCCCTGCTGCGAGTAACTGCGCGATGTAACTCAGCCGGCTCGCCTCGCTGACGTCCTCCTCCGGATCCTCGGTCCCGTTCAGGAGTGTGATGAAGTCGTCCCGCGGGGCGCCACGCCGCTCCTCGAGCAGACCCCGGAAATACCGCGTGAACTCAACCGAGCTCCGGACGATCTCGAGGATGTCGTGCTCCGTCAGACGGTCGTTGCCGATCGGCGCGACCAGGTGATCCGACCAGCGCTTGAATTCAGCCAGACGTTCAGTGCCCGCCCCGAGCTGCTCGGCGATCACGGTCACGGGGAGCGGCACGGCGAGATCCGCAACGAGCTCGACGCAGCCGCGATCCACGAACGACGCGACGAGCTCCTCGGCGAGCTCGCGGATTCGCGGCTCCATCCCCGCGACGCGACGCGGCGTGAACAGCCGGTTGACCACCTGGCGCTGCCGGGTGTGGAGCGGCGGGTCGGCAGTAAGCAAGCACGGCGGATGCCGCCAGTCAGGCTCGAGCGCGGCCACGAGGTCGTCGAACTCGCGCGACCTTGCCGCGAGACGCGACTGCGCGTCGGCGAGCCGGCTGTTGATAAGGGGTCCCTTCGGGTCGCCGAGCTGCGAGGAGAAGCGGTCCGTGTCCATCAAGACCTCGACGGCCTCCTCGTAACCGGTGACGGCGAACGCCCGCAGCTCCTCCACCCATGCGACGGGACCCGACTGCCGGAGCAGCTCGAAGTACGCGGGCGCGTCCTCGAGCGCTGCGTCTTGCAGGTTCAGCAGCTCGGCGAACTTGGCAGGCGCCGTCGGAGGGCGCGGCGCCCTGGGCTCGGTCGACTCGCTTCGCATGTCGGCCCCGGTTATAACAAGGGGTGGTCGCTGAAGCAAATTCAGTTCAGTTACGGTAGCGGTGCGACGACCGCCGCGTCGGACTCGGGGATCTTCCTCGGCACGACGTTCGGCGACCCGGTCAACACGACGCCGTTCACGCATCAGGAGTCGCGCGCGCTCGGCTTCCTCCACTAACGATGCCGGTCAGCCCGTTACGCAAGTCCTCCTGCACGAGCTCGCGTGCGCGCCGCCGCGGATCGCCGTAGCCGCCACCGTTTCCGGTGTGGATGCGGATCACGTCGCCCTCGTTCACCTCGAGCGCAGTCACGACGGCGTGTTGCTCCACGCTGCCGTCGGTGCGGATCGCCTCGACGTAGTTCGGCGACCCTTCGTGGCCGCCGTGCAGCGGCCACGGCCTGTGCCGGTGACGTGTGTACGCGCAGGTGAGAAAGCATCCGTCCGAGCGGACGCGGTAGTCCATGACGATCCCGCGCCCGCCGCGGTGCTCGCCCTCGCCGCCCGGCTCCTCGTTCAACACGAGCTGCTCGACGAAAAGGCCGTAGCGCGCCTCGGCGACCTCGGCGGGGCAGTTGAAGGTGTAGCCGTGCACGGCGCTGAACATCGCGCTATTGCCGTCCCGGGCCGCAGAGCCGCCCCAGCCCCCCACCTGCGGCTCGACGATCGTGAAGTGACGCCCCGTGTCCGGGTGCGGGCCGCCGATGAACGTGCCGCAGATGGACGCGAAGCTGCCCGCCGGCAGCCGCGCGCCGAGGTGCGGCGCGAGACAGCGCAACATCAGGTCGTACAGCCGGATCCGCACCTCGTAGTAGGTGGCGAATGCCGCGGGCGGCTGCGCGTCGAAGACGGAGCCCAGCCGGGTGAGCACGGTCAGCGATCGGAAGTGGCCGGCGTTCGCGGAGCCGTGCGCGTCAACGAGGTTCATGAGCATCAGCTGCGCCGCGATCACGGAGGCGTCGCGCGAGGCGTTGTTCGGCCCGGCGTCCTGGTCGGGGTTGTCGCGCAGGTCGACGACGAGCTCGCCGTCGCCGATCTCCACGGTGACGCGGTAGACCGCACCGCTGTCCTGCTCCTCGTCGAGCGTGTACGTCCCCTGCGGAAGCTCTGCGAGTGCGCGTCGCGCGAGCTGCTCGCCGCGGTCCATCGAGACGCCCAGCGCCTCCCTGAACGTGTCGATCCCGTACTTCGCGACGAGCTCCACGATGCGCCGTTCGCCGACGCGCCCGGCCGCGATCCCCGCCCACATATCGCCCCGGAGGAAATCCGGCAGCCGGCTGTTGCACGTCATGATCTCGAGCACCGACCGGATCGGCTCGCCCTCAGAGATCAGCTTCACCGCGGGCAGCCGCAGCCCCTCCTGGAAGATCTCGCGCGCGTCCGTCGAGATGGAGCCCGGGACCATTCCGCCGACGTCGTTCCAGTGCGCGATGTTCGCGGTCCACGCGACGAGCTCGCCCGCGGCGAACACCGGCAGCGCGAGCGCGACGTCGTTCAGATGCGTGACGCCGCCGTAGAACGGATCGTTCGTAACGTAAACGTCGCCCGGGCGGATCTCGTCGTTCAGCTCGAGGATCCGCCGCACCGCCTTGTCGAGCACGCCCACGAACGACGGGATGCCGGCACCGGACGACGCGAGGTTGCCCTCGGCGTCGGTGATGCCGGTGCCCATGTCGAGCACCTCGTAGATGATCGCACTCATCGCCGTCTTCCGCAGCGCGGCGAACATCTCGTCGCTCGCCGCCTGCACGGAGCTCTCGATGATCTCGAGCGTGATCGGATCGCTCACTCGAAGCCGTACACCGCGCGTGCAGTCTCCTCCGTGACGTAGCCGTTGCGCAGGTCCTCGAGCACGAGCTCGCGCGGGCGGCGACGCGGGTCGCCGTAGCCGCCGCCGGTCGCGGTGTGGATTCGGATCACGTCGCCTTCGTTCACGTCGAGTGCCGTCACGACGGCGTACTCCCCGACGCTGCCGTCGGGCAGGATCACCTCGACGTAGTTCGGCGAGCCTTCGCGGCCGCCGTGCAGCGGCCACGGCTTCTGCTTGTTCCGCGTGTACGCGCAGGTGAAGAAGCAGCCGTTCGAGCGGACGCGGTAGTCGAGCACGATTCCCTTGCCTCCTCGGCGCTCGCCTTCGCCGCCCGGGACGTCGTCCAACGCGAGCTGCTCCACGTAGAGGCCGTAGCGTGCCTCCGCCACCTCGGCCGGGCAGTTGAACGTGTCGCCGTGGAAGCCGCTGAACATCGCGTTGTTGCCGTCGGCGTGTGCGGAGCCGCCCCATCCGCCGAGCTGCGGCTCGACGATCGTGAAGTGGCGCCCCGTGTCCGGATGCGGGCCGCCGATGAACGTGCCGCAGACCGACGCGAAGCTGCCGGCCGGCAGCCGGTCGCCGAGGTGCGAGGCGAGGCAGCGCCAGATCACGTCGTACAGGCGGATCTCGACCTCGTAGTACGTGGCGAACGCCGCCGGTGGCTGCGCGTCGAAGACGGAGCCCGACCGGGTCAGCAGCTTCAGCGGCTTGAAGTGCCCGGCGTTCGCCGACGCATGCGCACCGGTGATGTTCATGAACACCATCTGCGCCGCGATCAGCGTCCCGTCGCGCGAGGCGTTGTTCGGGCCGGGATCCTGGTCGGGGTTTTCGCGCAGGTCGACGATGAACTCGTCGTCCGTGATCTCGATGGTCGCGCTGTAGACCACGCCGCTGTCCTGCTCCTCGTCGAGGCTGAACACCCCCTTGGGCAGCCCCTGCAAGGCGCGCAAGGCCACCTGCTCGCCGTACTCCATGAACGTGCGCAGTGCGGTGGTGAAAGTGTCGAGACCGTACTTCGCGACGAGCTCGACGATGCGCCGCTCGCCGACACGCGCGGCCGCGATGCCCGCCCACATGTCGCCCTGCAGGAAGTCCGGCAGCCGGCTGTTGGCCTTCATGATCTCCATCACCGAGTCGATCGGCTTCCCCGCGGAGATGAGCTTTACGGCCGGCAGGCGCAGCCCCTCCTGGAAGATCTCCTTCGCCTCGTTCGAGATCGAGCCGGGCACCATCCCGCCTACGTCGTTCCAGTGCGCGATGTTCGCCGTCCACGCGACGAGATCGCCGTTCGCGAACACCGGCATGGCGAGCACGACGTCGTTCAGGTGCGTGACGCCGCCGTAGTACGGATCGTTCGTGGCGAACACGTCGCCCGGCCGGATGTCGCTCTCGTTCAGCTCGATGATGCGCTGCACCGCCTTGTCCAGGACGCCGACGAAGGCTGGGATGCCGGCGCCCGAAGACGCGAGGTTGCCGTCGGCGTCGGTGATGCCGGTGCCCATGTCGAGCACCTCGTAGATGATCGCGCTCATCGCCGTCTTGCGGAACGCTGCGAACATCTCGTCACTCGCGGCCTGGAGCGAGCTCTGGATGATCTCCAGCGTGATCGGGTCGGTGGTCGCCTCGACGCTCATTGGACGTCGATCACCATGTTGCCGTATTCGTCCACGCTCAGCTCGTTCCCCGGATGGACGACGATCGTACTGCCCCGCGTCTCGACGATCGCAGGCCCTTCGAAGCGCATCCCGGGCTCGAGCAACTCGCCGACGTAGATGTCCGCCTCGTGAACGCCTTCGAGCGCGTAGTCGACGCTCCGCCCGCCCTTGCGCGCGTCGGCGAGGCCCCGCCCGGTCGCCGGCACCGTCGCGGGAGCGAGCTTGCCGACCTCCGCGATCGCGACGACGTGCGCCGCGACGAACTCGACCGGCGCGTCGAGCCGGTACGTGTACTCGCGCTCGTACGACGTGTGGAACGCGTCCGCGATCGGGCCGATGTCGCCCTCCCCCAGCGGCACCTCGACGCCGTGCTCCTGGTTCTCGTAGCGCAACGTCCCGAGGCGGAGGAAGCGCACCCGCTCGGCCGGGATCCCCTCGCGCGCGAACTGCTCGAGCGCCACGGACTCGATCTCGCCGAGCAGCGCGGCGAGCCGCTCCGCGTTCTCCTCGCTCAACGTCATCAGCCGGGTGACGAAGTAGTCGCGGCGCAGGTCGCTCATCAGCATCCCCCAGGCGGAGAACACGTCGGCCGCACGTGGGATCACGGCCCTGCGGATGCCGAGCTCCGCGGCGAGCGCAACGGCGTGCATGCCTCCGCCCCCGCCGAACGCGACGAGCGTGAAGTCGCGCGGGTCGTAGCCGCGGTTCAGCGAGACGAGCTTTAGCGCGTTGATCATGTTGTTGTTCGCGATGCGGACGATCCCGCGCGCGGCCTCGGTCCTGTCGACGCCGAGCTTCCCGGCCACCGCACCGAGCGCGCCGTCGACCGCCGCCATGTCGGCGGTGATCTCGCCGCCGCAGAAGTAGTCGGGGTTGATGCGGCCGAGCGCGAGGTTCGCGTCCGTCGTCGTCGCCTCGGTCCCGCCGCGTCCGTATGCCGCGGGGCCGGGCACCGCGCCCGCGGACCGCGGGCCGACGTGGAGCTTCCCGAAGTCGTCCACCCACGCGATGCTTCCGCCTCCCTGCCCGATCTCGACGAGGTCGACGACGGGCACCATGACCGGGTAGCCGGACGACAGGCGGCTGCGCTCGATCCAGTAGTCCGAGACGATCTTCACGTGCCCGCCCTCGATCAGCGAGCACTTCGCCGTCGTCCCGCCGATGTCGAGCGCGAGCACGTTCGACTCGCCGATAAGCCGGCCCAGCTCCGCGGCGCCCCAGAACCCGCTTGCCGGCCCCGACTCGACCATCGTGATCGGGATCGCGCTCGTCTTCTCGACCGAGTCGACGCCGCAGTTGGACTGCATGATGTAGAGCTGCCCGTCGAAGCCGCGCTCGCGCACCTCGCCGGCGAGCCGGGTGAGGTAGCGCTCTGCGACCGGCTGGATGTATGCGGAGAGGACCGACGTGCTCGTGCGCTCGTACTCGCGCCACTCGCGCGTGATCTGGTGCGACGCGACGACCGACACCTCCGGCCAGAGCTCGCGGACGCGCGCGAGCACCGCCTGCTCGTGACGCGGGTCGGCGTAGGAGTGAAGCAGGCAGATCGCCACCGCCTCGACGCCCTCGGCGCGAAAGTCGTCGACGATCCGCGGGACGCCGGTGAGGTCGAGTGCGCGCCGCTCGTCACCGAACTGCGTCAGGCGCCCGGGCACCTCGCGGCGGAGGCGCCGCGGCACGAACGGAGGCGGCTTGACGTAGTGGAGGTTGAAGTAGTCGGGCCGGTTGCCGCGGGCGATCTCGAGCACATCGCGGAAACCCTCGGTCGTGATCAGCCCGGTCACGACGCCCTTGCGCTCGGTCAGCGCGTTGATCACGAGCGTCGTGCCGTGCGCGAGGTACGCGATCTCCTCGAGCGAGACGCCGCTCTTTGAGAGCACGTCCATCACGCCACGCTCGAAGTCGGGCGGCGTCGTGTCGGACTTCGCTGTGACGATCTCCTGTGCGCCGGTCGCGGGATCGATGAAGAAGTAGACGAGGTCGGTAAAGGTGCCGCCGACGTCGGTGGCGGCGCGGATCACGCCGGTCCCTCGAGCAACCAGGCTTTAGCCTGGTTGCAGTCGTTCCGGAACGGCCGCAACCTGACTGAAGTCAGATTGCCGCTCATGCCGACACCTCGATTGGAGCAGCCGTCAGCACCTCCGCGGCGCCGTCGCGGATCACGACGTCGTCCTCGATGCGGACGCCGCCCCAGCCCTCGATGTAGATGCCGGGCTCGACCGTAACGACGTTGCCGGCAGCGAGCGGCTCGTCGTTTGCGGCCGTCAGGTACGGCGGCTCGTGCACCTCGAGACCGAGCCCGTGGCCGGTCCGGTGGATGAACCTCGGCCCGTAGCCGGCGTCGGCGATCACGCCGCGCGCGGCCTCGTCGACCTCGCGCGCCGGCACCCCCGCACGCGCGGCGTCGATGCCCGCCCGCTCGGCGGCACGCACGATCTCGAGGACCTTGCGCTGCCTGTCGTCCGGCTCTGCGGCGACGACGAGCGTACGCGTGATGTCGGCGCAGTAGCCGTCGACCGAGACGCCGATGTCGATGATCAGCAGGTCGCCCTCGGCGAGCGGTGTTCGCCCGGGCTCACCGTGCGGGAGGGCGGAGCGAGAGCCCGTCAGGATCAGCGGCTCGAACGGCAGCAGGTCGCCCCCTTCGGCACGCAGCTGGAGCGCGCACTCGGCGGCGAGCTCGGCCTCGGTGACGCCGGGCGCCGCGGCCTCGGCCATGCGGACGACGACTCGATCGACGACGGAAGCCGCGCGCCGGTGTGCGGCGATCTCGTCCTCCGACTTCACGGCGCGCAGGCGGCCGATCAGCTCGTCGCAGCCCACGAAGGCCGCACCGGGCGCGGCTGCCGCCGCGAGCTCGGCGTTTGCGACGGTGAGGTACTGCTTCTCGATCCCGATGCGCGGTCCGTTCCCGGCGAGTGCACGCGCAAGCGCGTCCGCGGGTCCCTGCTCGTCCCGCCAGACGAGCAACTCCGCACCCGCTGCGCGCGCCGCCTCTTCCTCGAGCGAGGGGCATACGAGCCGCGGCTCCCCGTCGCGCGGCAGGACGAGCGCGATCAGCCGCTCGTGCGGGTTGGGGCGGAACCCGCAGATATACGCGAGGTTCGGCGGCGCCGCGACGAGCAGTGCGTCGACCCCGTCCGACGTCATTGCGTCCTGTACGAGCGTGCTGCGGTTGGTCATAGTCCTCCTCCATGGTGCGAAGCGTTCTGGTACTTCGTGCGCGGCCGGATCGCCGCGACGACGTGGTCGCGCTGTTCGAGCGGCTCGGCGTCCTGCGCGAGGCGAGCGCTGTGCCCGGGTTCGTCGACGCAGAGCTGCACGTCACCGACTCGGACGAGTTGCTCGTCACCGCGACGTGGGAGAGCGCGGCGGCTTACGACCGCTGGCTCGAGAGCCCGGTGCGAGAGCGGATGCAGCCGGCGCTCGAGGAGCTGCTCGTCGAGCCGCCGGTGCCGCGCGTGTACGAGCTCGTTCATCGCGCGACCGCCTCCGACTGAGGCTCGGGCACCCGGCCGCTGAACCAGCCGACGCACCGGACGGCGTGGCCCGCGTCCGCGTCGCGGAGCCCGACCGGCGCCTCGCACTCCTCGGCCGCCCACCGGCACCGGCCGGCGAAGCGGCATCCCGGCGGCGGGTCGAGCGGCGAGTACGGCTCGCCGCGCGGCGTCGGGCGCGTCCGCCGCTCGGCGGGCGAGTCGACCGGCACCGCGTCGAGCAGCGCGCGCGTGTACGGGTGCAGCGGACGGTCGAACAGCTCGGCCGTCGGAGCCGACTCGACGATCTGGCCGGCGTACATGACGAGCACCCGGTCGGCGAGATGGCGCACGATCGCGAGATCGTGGGTGATGAAGAGATACGTGAGGTCGATCTCGCGCTGCAACTCGGCGAGCAGGTTGAGGATCTGGGCCTGGACGGAGACGTCGAGTGCCGAGGTCGGCTCGTCGAGCACGAGCAGCGTCGGGTCGGTCGCGAGCGCGCGGGCGATGCAGACGCGCTGCCGCTGGCCACCCGAGAGCTGGTGCGGGTAGCGGCGTGCGTGGTCGGGCTGCAGCCCGACGAGCTCGAGCAGCTCCGCAGTGCGCCGTCTTGCGGCCGAGCTCGTGGCGCCGTGGACCTCGAGCGGCTCGGCGATCGTGGCGCCGACCGACCGCCGTGGATTCAGGGACTCGGTTGGATCCTGGAAGACGATCTGGATCCGCCGGCGGTGCGCGCGCAGCTCTTCCTGCGAGAGCGCCGTCAGCTCATGGCCCTCGAACGTGATGCGGCCCGACGTCGGCTCCTCGAGCCGCAACGTGCAGAGCGCGGTCGTCGACTTGCCGCTGCCGCTCTCGCCGACGAGCGCGACGGTCTCGCCCGGCCGGATCTCGAGCGAGACACCGTCCACCGCGTGCAGCAGCGCTCGCCGCCCTCCGACCCGGACCCGGTAGTGCTTCGTGAGGTTCTCGAGACGCAGGATCACGCCGCATCCTCGCGCAGCTGCTCGGCGTAGTGGCAACGTGAGCGGTGATCCTCCGCGAGCGCCCGCAGCTCCGGCTTCTCGCGTCGGCAGCGCTCGTCGGCCAGGAAGCAGCGCGGCTCGAACCGGCAGCCGGGCGGGACGTGTTGCAGGTCGGGGACGCGGCCCGGGATGTCGGCGAGCCAGTCCTTCACCGCGCCGATCCGCGGCCGCGCGCCGAGCAGGCCGACGGTGTACGGGTGGCGCGGCCGCTCGAAGATCTCGAGCGCAGGCCCGCTCTCGACGATCTCGCCCGCGTACATGACCGCGACGCGGTCGCAGACCTCGGCGACGACGCTGAGGTTGTGCGTGATGAGCAGGATCGTCAGCCCGAGCCGCTCGCGCAGCCCTGCGAGCAGGCGGATGATCTGGATCTGGATCGTGACGTCGAGGGCCGTCGTCGGCTCGTCGGCGATGAGCAGCTTCGGCGAACAGGCGAGCGCGAGCGCGATCATCGCGCGCTGCGCCATGCCGCCCGAGAGCTCGTGCGGGTACGCGCGATAGACCCGTTCCGGCGCGGGCAGGCCTACCGCGCGCAGGAGCTCGAGCGCCCGTTCCCTCGCCTCGCGGCGGGAGCCGCCCTCGTGCGTCCGGTAGATCTCGCGCAGCACCGAGCCGACGCGGCAGACCGGATCGAGGAACCCGCGCGGGTCCTGGAAGATCATCGAGATCTCGCTGCCGCGCACCTCGCGCAGCTGCCGCTCGCGCAGCGGGACGAGATCGCGTCCGTCGAGCAGCACCTCGCCGCCCACGATCCGGCCGGGCGGCCGCACGAGCCCGAGGATCGAGTACGCCGTGACGGACTTGCCGGATCCCGACTCGCCGACGAGACCGAGGATCTCGCCACGCCCGACGTCGAGGTCGAGGCCGTCCAGCACCTTCGCGTCGTCGAACCACGTCTGCAGCCCGCGCACCTGCAACAGCGGTCCGCTCGTCATCGCCGCCTCGGGTCGAGCACGTCCTGGAGCCCGTCGCCGATCAGGTTGAAGCCCATGACGGTCAGCGCAATCGCAATCCCCGGGAAGAAGGTGATCCACCATTGGCCCGACACGATGTACTGCAGCCCCATGTTGATCATCACGCCCCACTCGGCCTCGGGCACGCGGATACCGAGACCGATGAACGAGAGCCCGGCGGCCTCGAGGATCGCGTAGCCGGCCTGAAGGGTCGACTGGACGAAGATCGGCGCCAACGAGTTCGGCAGCACGTGCACGAGGAGCGTGCGCACCCGCGAGAAGCCGAGCGCCTTCGCGGCGCGCACGTACTGCGCCTCCTTCACGGTGAGCACGCGCGACCGCAGCAGGCGCGCGTAGACCGGCACGTTGACGAGCGCGATCGCGAAGATGAGGTTCGGCAGGCTCGGCCCGAGCGCCGCGACGACGCCGAGCGCGAGGATGAAGCTCGGGAATGCGGACAGCATGTCCATCAGCCGCATCACGACCTCGTCGACGGCGCGCCCGAGGAAGCCCGCGACGGCACCGACGATGCAGCCGACGACGAGTGCGATGCCGACGGCGCCGAACGCGATCGCGAGGTCGACACGCGCGGCGTAGATCGTGCGGGAGAAGATGTCGAAGCCGGTCGAGTCGGTGCCGAAGAGATGCGAGAGCGACGGCGGTTGCAGGGTCGCGTCCGCGTTCCCATCCAGCGGTCCGTACGGCGCGACGAGTGGCGCGACGACCGCAAGCAGCGTGACGAAGAGGACGATCACGAGGCCGGCGAGCGTGACCGGGTTGCTGCGCAGCCGGCGCCAGCCGATCGCGAGGGGTCGTTCCTCTCCGAGGCGCGGGAGCTCGACCTCGAGCATCAGTACTTCACCCGCGGGTCGAGCGCGAGGTAGACGAGGTCGAGCAGGAGGAAGACGACGACGTACATCGTCGTGGCGTAGAGGATGAACCCCTGGACCGCGGGGAAGTCGCTCGACGAGATCGAGTTGTAGACGTACAGCCCCATGCCGGGCCACGAGAAGATCGTCTCGACGAGCACCGAGCCGCCGAGCAGGTAGCCGTAGACGATGGCGATCATCGTCACGACGGGCAGCATCGCGTTCTTCAGCGCGTGTCTCAGCACGATGCTCGAGGGCCGCGCGCCGAGCGCGCGCAGCGCCGTCGTCGGCGGCGACTCGAGCGCCTCGATCATCCCCTGGCGCGCGATGCGCATGATCGGCGCCATCACCGAGAAGCCGAGCACGAACGCAGGTAGCCAGATCGCGGCGAAGGCGGCGCGGAACGCGGCCCAGTTGCCGGTCAGGAGCGAGTCGACGAGGTACAGCCCGGTGATGTGCTGCGGCGCACCGACCTGCGGGTCGATCCGCCCGAAGGGCGGCGACGCGACCTTCCACTTGTAGAAGAGGAGCAGCGACAGCATCAACCCGGACCAGAACACGGGTATCGAGATGCCGGCGATGCCGACGATGCGCGAGATCCCGTCGACCCAGCCGTTGCGCTTGAGTGCGGCGAGGATCCCGAGCGGCACGCCGACGAGGATCGAGAAGAGGAGCGCCGTCGTCGTCAGCTCGAACGTCGCGGTGAAGCGGCGCGAGAGCTCGCTCGAGATCGACTGCCCGGAGACGATCGACGTCCCGAGGTCGCCGTGGACGAGGTCGGTGACGTAGTGGCCGTACTGGGCGTAGAACGGCTCGTCGAGGTGGTACGCATGTCTGATCTCGACCTTGCGTGCATCGCTGACGTACGGCCCCGCGAGCAGCGCGATCGGATCGCCGGGGATGATCCGCGTCAGCGCGAACGTGATGAACGTGACCCCGAGCAGGACTGGGACGAGCAGCAGGATGCGCCGGCCCGCGTAGAAGCCGAGCTTCATCCTGCCGCTCGCGCTGTCACGTCTTTCGGAAATACTGGTAGCGGAGGAAGAGGTCCGTTGGGTAGAAGACGAGCCCTTTCACGTTCTTTCGCGTCACGTAGATCTGCGGCGTCTGGAAGAGGAAGACCCACGGCGCGTCGTCGACAATGATCCTCTGCGCCTGGCGAACGGCCGCGATGCGGCCCTTGTCGTTCAGGGGCGCGTTCACCCACTTGTCGACGAGACCCTTGACCTTCGGGTTCACGTACTTGCCGTAGGTGCAGCAGTCCTGCGCGAACAGCCAGTACAGGTGGTACAGGGGGTCGTTGTTGATCGAGATCCACGACGTGGACGAGAACCAGAACGGGTGCTTCTTCGCCTGCAGCTGTGCGGTGAACGCCGCCGACGGCTGCTTGTTGATCGAGACGTTGATCCCGGCTTTCTGGAGCCCTTGCTGGATCCACGTGGCGGTCTGCTCGTCGACAGGGTTGCCGGTCTGGATGTCGAGCTGCGTCGAGAACCCGTTCGGATAGCCGGCCTGCTTGAGTAGCGACTTCGCCTTGGCGACGTTGGTGTTGTAGTGCCAGTAGCCGAAGTCGCTGTCCGGCGTCCCCGCCGGGATCGGGCTCTTCAGCTGCACGCCCTGCCCCTTCAGGACTTCCCGCATGATCGTCGCGTACGGGACGGAGTACAGGACAGCCTGGCGCACGAGCTTGTTGTCGAACGGCTTCGCCGTCACGTCGAAGCCGGCGAACGCGACGGCACGCGTCGGCAGCGAGACGACGTTCAGGTTCGGGTCCTTCTTCAGCGACGGCACGTCCTTGAGCGGGATGCCGAGCGCGAGGTCGACCTTTCCCGACTTGATCAGCAGCTCGCGCTGCTGCGCGTCCGGGATCACCTGGAACTGGACCGTCTTCGACAGGACAGGCTCCCAGAAGTTCGGGTTCGCCTCGAGCGTCCAGCCGGAGCCGACGTTCCAGTCCTTCAGCGTATACGGGCCCGACTCCGCGGTGTGCGTCTTCAGCCAGCCCTGCGCCGTCGGGTCAGCGGTCGTCGCGTGCGCCTTCACGGTCGCCGGGTTCATGAGCGCGGAGCCGTAGAACATCGCCATGTTCCCGAACAGCAGACTCGTCGGCTTGGGCAGGGTGAAGCGGATGTTGTGGTCGTCGAGGACGTCGATCTGGCTCTTGTCGCTGACGCCGACCATCGAGAACAGGAACGAGCCCACGGCCTTGACGTCGAAACAGCGGTCGAGGCTGAACTTCACCGCGTTCGCGTCGATCGGGCTTCCGTCGGGGAATTTGATCCCGTTGCGGATAGTGAACACGACCTGCTTCTTGTCCTTGCTGAGCTTCCAGGCCGACGCGACCTGGCCGCGGAACTGCGTCGACTGTGCGAACCGCGCGCCGCCGCGCGTCCCGTCGAGCTTGAACGTGACCGGGATCGAGTAGAGGTTCGTGAGGATGTCGCCCGTGACCGTGTCTGCACTCGAGGTGTACGGGTCGAGGTTCTGCATGTCGCCGTGGTTGGCGACGAAGAGCGTCGCCGTCGCAGCGCGGCTCGCGGCGAGCCAGGCCGCCGTCGGCCGCGCGGACGCAGCGCGTGCTAGCACACCTGATGCCGCCAGCGCGCCGCCCGCGGCAGCGCCCTTGAGCAGGACGTCGCGCCGGGTGAATTGCTTCTCCCAGGCGGCCTGCTCCGAGCTTTCGCTCATTCCTCCTCCTTTCAGAACAGTCGCGGCGTGAGAACCCAGAGCACCTCGGCCGGCGCGGCTTCCTCGTTCCGGACGAGATGCGGGACCGTCGACTGGTAGTGGATGCCGTCGCCCGCCCCGAGCTGGTGCTCGACGCCGTCGACGGTGAAGACGAGCGCGCCCGAGAGGACGTACGCGAACTCCTCGCCCTCGTGGGCGTAGTCGTCTCGCGGATCGCCCGCCTCGCCGGGTGCGATGGTGACGAGCAGCGGCTCGAGCGCACGGTCGAAGCCGGTCGCGCCCAGCAGCCGGTATGTGTGCGCGCCGCGGATCGGCAGGCGCGTGTCTCCGGCCCGGCTCACGTGCGCTCCCGCCACCGTCTCGGGCGGCGCGGGGAAGAACACGCGCATGTCGACGCCGAGGGCCACCGCGAGCGTGTGCAGGGACGTGAGTGAGATCGACGAGCGACCGCGCTCGACGAGCGACAGGAAGCTGATGGAGAAGCCGGTGGCACGGCCGACGTCGCGCAGGGAGAGGCCGAGCTCGCGGCGGACACGGCGAATCGTCGTTCCGACTTCCGCGAGCTGAGTCCCAGCGTCCGCCCGGCGCGGAACGCTGGCGAGGGTGCTGCCAACTCCGCTCTGCGTGATGGCGTGTTCTACCAAGCTCAACGTTGTTCTGCAACAACGCACGCGGCGATAGGAGACGATGTCCTCCACCTTCTCTCTCTCGTTGTCTCCGAGAAGCAGAGAAGGATCGGCAGAAAGCGCTTCGAGGTCTTCGAGAGCTGTCGCCGGTTCATCCACGGCGTCTGGCGGGACGTATCCACGCTTCCCGACCGCAGCATCCTCAAGGGCCCTCAATGCGGCCAGGGTTTTCACCTGAGCGGTCTCAAGCAGCTCAGAGAGTTCCTGGGTGTCGGCCTAGCGGGACGAGGACTCGTTCAGGCTAACGGCAGCTCGAATGAGGGCTGCGAAAGCCTTCTCATCGATTTCATCGTCCTCGTGGAAGTCGATTGCGCGCCGGGTGTTGCCTTCGAGGCTCGAGTTGAAGAGTCCCGAAGGGTCCTTCAGCGAGGCCCCCTTGAAGAATGTGAGTTTCACGACGCTCTTGTACGTCTCGCCGGTGCAGATCGGACCTTGGTGAGACCACACCGGAACTCCTGGATTAGAAGGCTTTCTCCACTTCCACTCCTCGACCACTTCCGGGTCGGCCTGTTTGATGATGGCGCGAAGCCTGGAGAGGGTCTTGCCCCGCCAGTCGCCCAGTTCTTTGATCCTTGCGTCTATCAGCTGAGATGGAGACTCAACCTTCTGCGGGGAGCTCTTATTCATGTTGTGGACGTGCCGCTCCTTTGCTTTTAGGTCGTCCCATTTTACTGGTCGTCGGGTGACGATCTGCTCGTTGAGAGGCCGTCACAAGCGAGGCTAGGCGTGTCCGGCGAGGCCATCACGAACGGCTGCGGCGACGCGAAAGCTCCATAAACGCGTTCGCCTGCTTTAACCTAGGAGCGGAACCAAGTTGTTCTCGAGGCCGGAGACGTTGTCGATGATGTCGCTGCCGGCCGCGAGCAGCCCACTCGGTTCGCTCTTCCAGGTGGATCTGCTCGGGAAGGCGTAGTAGGCGTCCCAGACGATGTCGCCGGGTGCGCCGAGGCCGCCGAGTTGCTTGTCGGCGAACCATTTGCCGGAGGTCCGGTTGCCGTCCCAGAACTCGACGACGCGTGGATCGTTGAGCACGTTGCTGTCCCAGGCGGAGCAGGAGTCGCCGGCGAGCATTGGAAGCCAGATCGCGAAGACGGTCAGCTTCGCGTTCGGGTGGGCGTCCAGGATGTGCGTGCGGACCCAACTGGCCCCCAGGATGCAGATGCTTCAGGTCGGGCTGACGAGCACGATCAGCCGCGGCTGATCCGACGCCGTGTTGAACGCGGTTCGCAGCTGGCTGATGTTGTGCAGGTCGGTGAGCCTCTGCTTCGAGGTAGTCGACGTTTTGCCCGAGCCGCCTCCGCAGCCGGTCGTGCTCAACGCCATGGTCGCGAGGAGCGCGATCACGGCGGCGCGGATCATTGGCCCACCAGACGGGCGCTGCTCGTCTGTCGGCGCCATCGCAGCAGGGCGCTGAGGAGCGCGATCAGCACGAGCGCGCCCGCCGCGGCGACAAGGGTGGAGCCGCGGCCGTCGGCGAAGTTGCGGATGTGGCCGCTGAAGCCGATTGCGAAGCTGACGATCGGGTCGTCGGCGACGGTCGCGGTGTTCCCGAACCGAAGCCGCGCCCAGAAGTAGACGAGGTAGCCGCCCGCGATCACGAGCAGTAGTCCGGCAAGCTGACTCATGTAGGGGAGCATCGGACGCACCGCGCGCGCGACGCCTTCGCGTGCGAGTGCGACGAGCACGCTCAAGGCCATCAAGACGACCGCAGTGCCGGCTGCGTACGCGGCAAAGACGGTCAGCTGATCGGCGCCGCTGGAGGCGGCGATCAGGGTGAGGAAGAGCGGGAGCGTGCAGCCGAGTGAGGCGGCGCCGTAGCCGACCCCGAACAGCAGCATCGCTCCGAGTCGTCGCTCCCGTTTGACCGGGATGTGCAGGTGCACGGGCAGCGCGATCCGGCGGCCGCTCAGCGCGAGCAGGCCCGCGAGTGCAAGCAGCGCTCCGGTTGCGAGTCCGGCCCAGGGGATGGCGCGGGCGACGATGACGACGCCGAAGCTGATCGGCAGGCTCGCGAGGGCGAACAGGCCGAGGAAGCCGATGCTGACGAGTGCGCCGACCAAGAGTCCTTGCAGGATCCGGGTCGGCGCGCGCGGCAGCTGGTGTTCGTCGGCGCCGAGGTAGAAGGAGAGGAAGGCGGGCAGCAGCGGGAAGCCGCAGGGGTTGACAACGGCCAGGCCTCCGGCGACCAGCGCGACCGAGACCGGCACCGCGTTCACTTGCTGGCGCTCAGCGCCTCGCGCAGCCACCGCTCGTCCGGCTCGCCTACGATGCCGGCGTTGGTGCGGTAGATGCGACAGGAGAGGACGTACTCGGCACGCTCTGCGACGTCGGGCTCGATGTCGCGGCCGTTGACGCGGATCGTCGGCGAGCCGAGAAAGCGCTGCGCAGCCGCTGCTTCGGTGTCGGGGACATCGACACGACACACCGTCGCGCCGCTGCCACTCTCGGCGATCACGCGCCTGACGAGCTCGAGCGCCGGCTCCGCATGCGGGCAGCCCTCGAAGGTCAGAACCTCGACGAGCGGCTTGCTCACGGACGTTCCTCGATCCGGCAGCAGGCGGCGACGTGCTCGGCGTTGTCGGCAAGGAGCGCGTGCCCAAGGTCGAGCATCCGAACCACGCGCTTGTCGCTGATCTTGTTGAACACGGAGCGGTGCTCGCGGCGTGCCTCGATGAAGCCGCACCAGCGCAGACAGGCGAGATGGTTCGACACCTTCGGCTGCGCGATCCCGAGCCGCTCGACGAGCTGGCCGACCGTCAACTCGCCCTCAGTTCGTAACAGTTCGAGAATTCGCAGCCGGATGGGGTCGCCGAGGCCGCGGAAATACTTCGCGACGAGGTCGGTCTCGGCCGGAGCGTCAGGCAGACGGAACGGCGCAGACGCACTCATCAGATGGACGATCATATCAGCGGGACTTGATACGAGGGGCCGGGGCTAGAGTCTTCGTCGTGGCGCACGCGCTTCTTCGCCGGCTCCACAACCCGCATGACCGTGAGTGCGCCTGCGATCCGGATTGCTGGTGCAGGCGGACCTGGATCGGCCGGGCAGTCAAATGGTGGTTCCCGGCCCGCTATTTCGGCATCCACCACAAGAACACGGCCCTAGCGGAGTGGAAGCGCAACCACCCCGACCTCGCGGCCGAGTGGAAACGGGAACGTGCAGACGATGCTGATCGCTGAGCGTCACGCGCAAGCGAGCGGAGGTGGCCGATGAACGCTGAGTTGATGGAGAAGGCCCGTTCCACGTCGACGACGCCGACCGGCTCAAGATCTCTCGGCCTTCCCCGTCGAGACCGAGGTAGCGCGGCGCCAGCTCGAGGCCGAGCTGGTCGAATCGACCGAGCAATGCGCAGGGCCACGCGCGGTTGGATCGCCCTGCTGGTATCGTCGGCCCCGATGAGCCTGCGTCTCTAGCGCAGCGGCTTCCGCGGCCCGCCTTGCGCGCGGCACGGCTGGTGTGCGGCTCGAACCCTTGGACGCCGGCGATCTCCTCTCGGAATGGCGCGCCTTGGTGTGTCGAGAACGGCGGGAATTCACATGGATAAGCGGCAGCTGCTCGAGCGCTACGAGGCGCTCGGCAACGAGCACGACTTCCTCGCGGCAAAGCCGCTGTTCGAACGCGCCCTCGCCGAGAGGCCTGACGCGGATCTGTTGCTGCAGTACGGCTACCTGCTCGAGTGCCACGGCCGAAATGAGCTCCGGCAGGCGGTCGAACAGTATGAGCAAGCGATCGAGCTCGAACCGCACGCCGACAAGCCGGTCTACCAGCTGATCAGCGCCTACTCGGGCCTGCGCGAGCCGGAACGGGCGGTCGCGCTCTGCGAGAAACGCCTCGCGGCCGCGCCCGACGATCTACGGGAACATCGCTTCCTTGCCGGCGCCTACCTGCTCGCCCACAGCTACGAGAAGGCGTCCGCGATCATCGAGGCGGGGCTCGCCATCGCAGCCGACGACGCGAAGCTGATCGCCGACCGGGGCGAGCTGAAGGCGGCAACCGGCGACCCGGACGGTGCGCTCACCGACTGGGCCGACGCACTCGAGCTTGACCCGAACGACATCGGTGCGCTCTACAGCAGCGCCTTCTTGCTCGAGCGCGAAGGCAGAGTCGCCGATGCGATCGAGGCATGGCGGTCGGTCCTCGAGTGGAACGAGACGCGCGGCTTCACCCTCGACACGGAATGGCCGAAACGGGAACTCGAGCGCCTGAGTGAGGCGCACAGATAGCTGCCTCGCACCAGAAAGCGTCGTTTGCGCGAGAGTGCTCTCGGCCGGGTCGGAGTACGGACGAGGATCAGCTTCTCCTTATCTATTGCGCGCCGATCACACCGCGACGAACTACTCGGCCCAAGCAGCCCGCAATTAGTCCCCAAAACCTGTCCGCGACTCTCGTAACGCGGCCGATCTTGCGAGCAAACGCCGCGATTTCGACCCGCTGTATCGCTCGACGGAGCTTCGACCGAGCTACGGGTCAGGCGTCGTGCTCGGCTGGCCCGTCGCCGCGCCCAGGGCAAGGCGGTGCGCGATTGCGGCGGCTTCGCGCCGGTTAGGCGCGGCGAGCTTGCGCAGGATGTGCGAGACGTGGACGCTCGCGGTCTTCACACTGATCACGAGCGCGTCGGCGATCTCCCGGTTGGTGTAGCCGCGGGCCACGAGCGTGAGCACCTCGGCCTCCCGCGGCGTCAGGCCGAGGGTCTCGTCCAGGACACGCTCTCCATCGGACGGCGCGGCGTACGGCGAGGCGAGCTCGAGCCGCGCACGCTGGGCGAGCAGCTCGAGCTCCCGAGCAAGCGGCTTCGCTCCTATCCGAGTCGCGACCGAATATGCCGCCCTGAGCGGCACGCTCGCCTCCGCGCGCGCCGCGCCTGCGGCGACGAGCGCCTCGGCCTGCCGCCAGCGGCAGTAGGCCGCGAGGGGCGGGCGTTCGAGCCCATCCCACGTGGCCGCGGCCTCCGACCACAGATCGGGCCGAACGAGGCCGCGGGCGCGCTCGTACTCGGCCTCGGCGAGGGCGTGCCAGCCGCGGGTGTTCGGCGTGACCACCGACGCCTCGTCCGCGGCGCGTCGAGCGACGGTGCTGAGCTTCCGCGCCCGGGCGAGCCAGGTACGGACGGCACGCGCATCGCGCCGGGCGCGCGCGAGCGCTGCCAGCTCCGCATGTGCACGGAGCCCTTTTGCGCAGAACCAGACGTGCAGCTGGGCGGCTCGCGGCGAGCTCGCCCTCGCCAGGCCGTCGTGCACCGCCTGATCGACCTCCGTCCAGCGCCGCTCCCACAGGGCGAGCTCTGCGAGGTAGAGGTCGTAGATCCCCTGCCCGCGGTCCTCGCGCAGCGTCGCGAGCGCGGCCTCGAGATGTGATCGCGCGGCGTCGAAGTCGCCGCGCCCGAGCTCGAGGTCGGCGCGGAGCATGAGGAGCATGTAGGGGAAGTTGGCGGTGATGGCGCGGAGCGCGGTCGCGCTGACCCTGTCTGCCTCGTCCCACTCTCCGATCGCGATGAGGGCCTCGATCCAGTTCGCAAGGAGCACCGTGATGTCGATTCCGTACGGCTTGATGACCTCGAGCCCTCGCTCTCCGACCCGTGCCGCCTCCCTGGGCCTACCCAGCATCGTCAGCACGTCGGTGAGCGAGATGTACGCCTGCAGAACCGTTGGAGGATCGCCTGTCTCCTCGGCGAGCCCGAGAGCCCGCCCGATGAGCCCGACGCCCTCGTCTGTGCGGCCGACGTACGAGAGATCCCTGCCGAGGTCAGCGAGCGCCCCGAGCTCCACCGCGTGCGCGTCGACCGTGCGGGCGAGCTCGAGCGCTTGCTCGCAGGTCGCGAGCGACTCGTCGAAGCGCCACGCGAGCATCAACCCGCGCGCGAGCGCCGCGAGAGCCTGGGCGCGCTCCACTGAGGGAGGCTGCGCCGGCACGAGCTCGACCATGCGCTCGAATGCCGAGAGAGCAGCGTCGGTCCTTCCGCTCTCGTGCAGGTAGTGGCCGAGCCGCTCGTAGAGCCGCGCCGCGCGCAGCGGGTCGTCCTCCGGGACCAGCTCGATCGCCCTCTGTGTGAGCTCGACCGCGCGCGGCGCTCGGCCCGTTTGGCTGGCGAGTGCCGCTGCCCAGGCGCAGAGCTCGGCGAGGTCGAGCCCTGCGAGCTCGGGCGCATCGGGCACTGCGTCCCACAGAGCGAGCGCCCGCTCGAGGTGGGCGAGAGCCTCCGCCAAGCCGAAGACGTCCTCCGCCTGGCGCGCCGCTTCGACCGACGCGGCGAGTGCCTCTCCGCTGCGACCCGCCGCCGCCCAGTGTGGTGCGAGCTCGGCCGGAGTCGTCGCCGCGCTGCGCGCGAGCTCGTCGGCGAGCCGTGCGTGCAGCTCCTCGCGCTCGCCGGGGAGGATCGTCGAGTAGATCGCCTCCGCGAGGAGCGCGTGGCGGAAACGGAAGCTGTTCGTCGCCTGCTCGGCGACGAGGACGCGGTGGTCGACCGTCAGGCGCAGCGACTCTCGCACGTCGCGCTCGCGGAGACCCGCGACAGCGCAGAGGAGCCGGTATCCGATGTCGCGCCCAACGGCCGACGCCACTTGCAACAGGCTCTGCGTCCGACCGTCGAGCCGGGCGAATCGCTGTAGCAGCAGGTCGCGCAGACCACGCGGAAGCTCACCGCGCTCGTCGCCCGCGGCCGCGAGCAGCTCCTCGGCGAAGAAGGGGTTTCCCTCGGAGCGGGCGAGGATCGTGTCCGTCAGCCCTGCAGGAAGGGGAGAGTCGGTGCGGGCCGCGAGCAGCGCCGCCAATTCCTCGTCTTCGAGCGGCCCGAGCTCGAGCAAGAGCGCCGAGCCCGAGCGCCGGACGCCGTCAGCGAACCGGCGCATACGTTCCGCGGAGGAGAGCTCGTCCGCGCGATAGGTCGCGAGCAGCAGAACCCGCCGGTGGTCGACGTTGTGCGCGAGGAAGACGAGGAGGTCGAGGGAAGACGTGTCGGCCCAGTGCAGGTCCTCGAGCACGACCAGCACGGGTACGGAAGCCGCTCGGTCCGTGAGCAGAGCGAGCGTGTCCTCGAACACGCGCAGCTGCGAGCCTCGCATGCGGTCAGCGGCCTCCCGAGGCTCGCTGAGCGCTCGCAGAGCCTCGACGAACGGCTGGAACGGCAGCTCCGTACCGACGAGATCGATCGCACGCCCGACGAGGACCTCGAAACCGGCGTCGCGGGCGCGTCTCGCGAGCTCGCCCGCCAGCCGGGTCTTCCCGATGCCCGCGTCTCCGGAGACGAGGATGGTCGCACCGTTCCCCGCCCGCGTCGCGTCGAGCGCGCGCCCGAGCTCTCCGAGCTCGCCAACGCGTCCGACGAAAGCGCTCGTAGGCATCCCGAGACTGGAAGATACGGCGCTCGGCTGCAGAAGATAAGGCCCCCCGCCCGATGCGCTCGCGCTTCTCGCCGGCGACGATCCCTCGGGTTCAACCAACGCGAGGAGGCGAGAGATGGAAGCAGTGACAGAGCCCGTCGCGGGCCACGGGGTGACGGTTTCGATGAAGACGTACACGGTGCGGGGAGGCGGCGGCCTGCGGCTGCACGTCCGCGAGTGGGGGAAGCCCGAGGAACCGGCGATCCTGTTCATCCACGGCTGGTCGCAGAACCACCTCTGCTGGGCAAAGCAGTACGAGAGCTCGCTGGCCGACGAGTGCCGGCTCATCGCATACGACCTCCGCGGTCACGGTATGTCCGAGGCCCCGCTCGAGCCCGAGTACTACACCGCCGGCAATCTCTGGGCCGACGACGTGGCGGCGATAATCGACGAGCTGCGTCTCGACCGCCCGGTGCTCGTCGGCTGGTCGTACGGCGCATTCGTCATCAGCGACTTCGTGCGCATCTATGGACAGGATCGAATCACCGCGATCAACTTCGTCGAGGGCGTCACCAGGCTCGGCGAGGCGGCCTTCGGCACGCTGATCGGCCCTGGTTTTCTCGACCATTTCGTCGATGCGACAGCGGACGACCTTCCGACGAACATCCGGGCCATGCGCTCGTTCGTCAAGGCGTGCCTGGTGAAGCCGGTATCGGACGACGACGTCGAGACGGCGATGTGCTGGAACGTCGTCGTGCCGGCGCCTATCCGCGCCAGTCTCGCGGCCCGCGAGATCGACGACGACGACGTCCTGCGTGCTCTCGAGATGCCGGTGCTCGTCACGCAGGGCCGCATGGACTCGGTCGTGCTGCCAGCGATGGCCGAACACATCCTCGCTACCTGCCCGACGGCCGAGGCCTCCTGGTACGACGGCGTTGGCCATGCGCCGCACCTGGAGGAGCCGGAGCGCTTCAACCGCGAGCTGGCCGAGCTGACCCGACGCGTGCGGGCCTGACCGATTGCCACCGGGTGCCCCATGGGAGACTCTGCTCGCTGACCCTACGAGGGTGCGCTCTGCGCCCTTTGCGGCTCAGCTCGCGACGACGCAGAGTGAGACGCCAGGCAGCTCGTAGCCGCCGTCGGCGGCGAACGGTGCAAATGCCTTGCGAAACTCTTCCTTCATTCGCTCTTGCTCCTCCTCGGGCGCCTCCGCCCAGGCTCTCGAGAACATGCCCCCCATCTCGCTCGACCGGCGGACGTACTCGTCCACGCTCGGAAAGTCGTTGTGAACCGGCACGTCCTCCATCCGCACGTTCGCGAACCCGGCGTTCTCGACCAGCCGGCCCAGCAGCTCCTCGTCGCCGAGCACGAACATTCCCGGTTCGCCCGGCTCTGAAGGCGGCATGTGTCCGTGCGCGACGAGGATGCGAGCGGCGACGGAGATCCAGGGGTTGCGGCCGCCGCTCGACCAGACCGACAAAGAGAGCCGTCCGCCGGAGCGGAGTACGCGCCTGGTCTCGGTGAGGGCTGCTGCCGGATCCGCCATGAGCATGTAGCCCCAGCGGCAGAGGACGCCGTCGACCGAATTGTCCGGGAGCTCGATCCGCTCGGCGTCCAGGATGCGGTGCTCGACATTCGTCAGCCCGAGCTCGGCGCTTCGACGGTGGGCGATTTCGGCCATCGCCGGGCTGAAGTCGCTCGAGATCAGGCGACCACTCTCGCCAAGGATTGGTGCAATCTCGAATCCGACGTCGCCCTGACCGGCCGCGAGCTCGAGCACCGTGTCGCCGGGCTTCGGCGCGAGCTCGCGGACGAGCCACTCGGTCACAGGCGCGGCGATCTTCTCCCGTTCCTCCCGCGTGCGCTCCCAGCCGTTGGCCATCGCCGCCCAGTTCTCAAGCCTGACGTGGCGCTGCTCGTCGCGTCCCACGGCACGATCCTAGACGCCCCCGCCGTCGGGCTCAGAGACGCGCGCGCGAAGCGCTCATGCGTTGAGGTCGACACAGGATTGCGCTCCGCCTACAGCTCGATCCACGCTAGGCGGGGGACGCCTGGGGTTGCGACGGAGACGATCACCTGCTCGTGTGGCGGTCATGATGTCGCGATGACCTTGCCGTGGATCTCTCGGGTGAGGGTGTCGACCTGTCTCGTCAGGTCGGTGTTTTCGTCGATCAGTTGCCTGATCAGTTGAATTCCCGTCTCTGCAAGCGTCTGGCGTGTGATCGCGTCCTCAGCGAGGGCTTCGCGGTGTTTGGCGTCGGCTTCTGCGAGGGCTTTGTCGCGATCCGCCTGTCGAGTCTGGGCAAGCAGAATCAGGGGCGCGGCGTAGGCGGCCTGGAGGCTGAACGCGAGATTGAGCAGGATGAACGGGTAGAGGTCGAATGCGATCAGATGGGTTGCATTCACCGCAATCCAGCCCCCGACGAGCGCCGTCTGTCCGATCAGGAACTTCGGGGTTCCGAAGAAGCGGGCAAAGGCCTCGGCCTTGGCGCCGAACCCACCTGCGCCGAAGGGCGACTCGAGGTGCTGATACTCCCGAAGGAACCGCAGATGGTTCGCTTCAGGGTCGCCGGCCACCTGAGCGCTCCGCCCGGGATCCGCGCTGCCGAGGGGCGCAGCCGCCGGCGGTCGCGTCCTTGTCGTGCGTGAAGAGGGCATGGACAACGTCTACCCCGGTCTCGTGGCGTCGGCTATCCGCCGATAGGCCATAGGCCGGGCCGATCCGTCGGCCAAACGGAGGAGTCGCTGCTCGTCCTGCTGCCTCGGTCATTCTTCGCGTAGAGGGAGGCTCAGCCGGACCGTTGATCCGGGATACTGATCACGACGCGCGTCCCGATGCCCTCAGACGACGTCCATCGCATCGACCCTCCCGCGGCTTCGACCCGGACGCGTTGCGAGGCCAGCCCGATGTGGCCGTTTGCGAGCTGTTCGGTGAGGTGCTCTGGCGCGAAGCCGCAGCCGTTGTCCTCCACGACGAGCTCGACGTCGCCCGCCATCTCGGCGAGGTGGATGGTCATGCGTGTCGCCTGCGAGTGCTGAATCACGTTTGCGAGCAGTTCGCGCGCAGCGGAGAAGATGACCTGCTCGTTGGTGTGATGGCCCTCGTAGCGGAGGTCGAGCCGGAGTTCGAGCCCTGCGCGGTTGGCCGCGTCCTGTGCGACCGATCGCAGCGCGAGCTCGAGTCCGGCTTGGTCGAGGACGTAGGGGTGCAGCTCGAACACGGCCTCGCGGAGTTGTGCGACGGTTTCGACGAGCGCGGCGTCAGCCCGGGCGAGCGCCGGGTGCGGCGTTGCCTCGGTGGCTTCCTGGAGCTCGTGCCGTGCAGAGAGCAGATTCTGCAGCGCGTGGTCGTGGAGCGCCTCGGCGAGCGTCTGCCGTTCGCGCTGCTCGGCCTCGAGCGCGTCGGCGAGCAGTCGCGTGCGCTGCTCGGCAAGGCTCGCCACGAGCGACGTCCGCCGCTCGAGCAGAAAAGAGAGGACGACGCAGGCGAGCCCGACCCAGGCCAGGAAGCCCGCCTCGACGATGATGTGCCTGGTCGCTCCCGCTTGGCCGGACGACCGTTGCGTGAGCGCCTGAAGGACATACGCGGTCGTCGTCAGGGCGGCGGCGCCTGCGGTGATCCAGGGCCGGAGTCGAAAGGCAGCGGTGACGGGGATGAGGAAGTACGCGAGACGGGCGTGCGAGAAGCCGCCCCCGGAGAAGACCGTCAGCGCGGTGATCGCTGCGACATCGACGACGGTTGCCGAGATGGCAAGCCGGCCGCTGACGGTTCGTAGCTGCGTCCAGGCGAGCATCCCGACGCTCCACGCGGAGAAGAGCGCAAGCGAGACGAGGAACCGTGTGTGATCCGGATTCGGCGCGACGAGCGCTTCGCCGGCTGCGAAGAGAGCGATCGCCGGCAGGCGCAGCCACGCGACGACTCGCTCGGTGTCGCCGGCCGTACTCTCCGCAAGTGCGGCGAGCCTGAGAAGCTGCACGGCCTACTCGATCAAGCCACGCCGCATAGCGCTCGCTACGGCTGCGGCCCGGTCCGAGACGCCGAGCTTCTCGTAGAGGTGCTGCACGTGGGTCTTGACCGTCGTCAGCCCGAGGTAGAGCTCGGTGGCGATTTCCGGAAGGCTTTTCCCATCCGAAATCAGGCGCAGGATCTCCTGCTCGCGGGGCGTCAGGACCGGACGGTCGTCGGTCTTCCGTAGGCGGATCTCCGAGACGAGGCCTGCGGCGATGTCGGGAGGGACGACGTTCTCGCCGCGCGCACACGCGAGTACGGCGTCGACGATCTGCTCGCGCCGCGCTTCCTTCGAGACGAAGCCGGCGACGCCGGTCTCGAGCGCCTGGTAGACGACACCGCTGTCCGTGAACGCGGACACGAGCAGGATGCGGGTGCGCAGCTGGTCGCGAACGACGGCGTTCGCGATCGCGACGCCGTCGAGCTCCGGAAGCTTGTAGTCGAGCAGTGCGACGTCCGGTTTGAGCTCGCGGATCTTCGCGAGGGCCGAGCGTCCGTCCTCCGTCTCGGCCAGTATCTCGACCTGTCCGGATGCGGAAAGTGCGCGCACGATTCCGTCGCGGTAGAGGGGATGGTCGTCGGCCACGACGACTGTGACACGCTTGGGTCTCTCCGGCATGGGTACTGTCGCCATCGTACGCGCCTACGCCGACGGGGGAACGTTGCCGAGCGTCACCCTCACGTGGCGGCTCTTGCCGCCGCGGACCACCGTCAGCGTGACGTGGTCACCGGGCTCTCGAGACGCGAGTGCCGTGGCCAGCTGCTGGGTGGTCGCGAGTGGCTTGCCGCCGACGGCGACGATCACGTCGCCGCCGAGCGGGATGCTTACCCCGTTCACGGTCGCCGCGTGTGTGGCGGCGACGAGCTCTGCCTTCGCCGCAGGGCTGCCCTTGACGACACGGACGATTGCGACGCCCCGGCGGGGAAGGTTGCGCACGACCGCGGCGGCGCTCGGGTCGACCGTCTCGACTTCGACGCCGAGCCAGGCGTGTTCGGCATGCCCTGAGGTGATGAGCTCATCCGCGATTGGCTTCGCAGTGTCGCTCGAGATCGCGAAGCCGACGCCGACGTTTCCGTTGACCGTTCCGCTCTCGATCTGGTCGTTGATCCCGATGACTCGTCCTTCGCGGTCGAGCAGCGGCCCGCCGGAGTTTCCGTGGTTGATGGCAGCGTCGGTCTGGATCGCGTCCGGAATGGTGACCCCGTTCGGCGACTGAATGTCTCGTCCGACCGCGCTCACCATTCCCCCTGTCATGGTCCGGTCGAGCCCGAACGGGTTCCCGATCGCGTACGCCGGATCGCCCACTTGGATCGTGCTCGAGTCGGCAAACGCGAGTGGATGGAGCGCAGATGCCGGGGCGTCGACACGGAGGACCGCCATGTCGGTCGAGGGATCCGTCCCGACAACCTTCGCCGGGTAGGGCGCGCCGCTCGAGAACCCGACGCGGATCCCGGTGGCGCCCTGCACCACATGGTCGTTCGTGACGATGTCGCCTTTCGTGTCGATGACGAAGCCGGAGCCGAGCGCATCCACCTTCTGCGTCTGTGCGGGACTGAAGAATGTCGGAGGAACCTGCTCCGTCTGGAAGTCGGTGATCACGACCACGCCGGGGGCGTCACGCCGGTAGATCGCCTCGGCTGAGAGCGAAGGCCCGTTCGCTGCCGTCTCGGCTGCGGTGGGTGCGGCGAGTGCGGCCGTCGCGACGCTCGTGGTAGACGAATCGCCGAGCGTCAGCCCAACGGTCGTGCCGATCGCCCCGCCGGCCGCTGCGGCGGCGAGCACGATCGCGAGTGTGAGCTTGTTCGTCACGTCCACCTCCACGCGGTGCTCCGCGGGTTGGTCATGTGGCAATCGTTGTGCGCATCGCGGGTCGCCGCGATCGTCTGCCCACACGAGCGGCTCGCCCGGCCGAGCCGTCTATGGAAGGAGTCGCGCCTCGTCCTGCCGATCGTCCTCGTGGTGGATGCCGCCTCTGATGAACGTCCTGCCGTCGGCTGGGACAACGCGATCTCTCTGTACCTGCCCACGCCCCGAACGGGAACGGAACGACTTTCGACTCCGTCTGGTTCGGCGGATAGACGCGCAGCCCGGCAGCCGTCACGGGGCGGCAGGAGTGCTTCGGGAACACTCCCGGGTCGGTGATCTGCAGCACCGCGCTCGCCGTTCCTCCGGCCGCGAGGCTGACGGTGCGCGACGGGGTGTGCGCGTTTCGGAGCGCCGCCGTGCCGAGCTGCCGCCCGCCGAGGCCGACTGCCGACACGCCCGGATAGCCGAGCGGCGTGCACGGATGTCCTGACAGGTTCGTGAACTCGAGGTCGTAGTAGGTGCTGCCCGCCGCGCCGCTGCCGTGCGTATCGAGCCAGACGGCGAGCCCCGGCGTCGCGCACGATCCGTCTCGGGCCGGTGAAGCCGCTGCCGCGCGCCCAGGTGCGGCGCCCGCCGCTGCGATCGTGGCTAGAAGTGCCGTCGCTACAGCGAACGCTGCCGCGCCGGATCGCGGCCTGCATCTTCTCGAGAACATCGAGATCAGCTCCCTGTGTCGCCGTTTCGACCCTTTGGCTCGAGAGTGCATCGCCGGGTGGTCTCGCGACATCGTCCGCTCGTACGATCGTCGGCACGTTCGTCGGTCCGCCGGCTGACCGGCTTCCCGATCCTCTCAACAAGGTCGGCGACCGTCCGCGTCGCGCCGGACAGCGTTCCTCGGGGTCGAGGTCGCCCGGACCGCCTCAGTAGCTCAAGCGACGCGCGGACGACGTCCCGCTCCTCCGTCCGGCCCGGACGGCCGGACCACGGGATCGTTCCGGCTGAGGATGGCGGCGAGGAGCGCGCGACCATAGACCTCAGGCATGTGGTTTGTCGCCGTGGGTCGCCGGCCGCGCTCTCCGCCTCGGGTATCTCGTCGCCGTGCATGCAGCGTCCATTCGTGAGACTAAGAAAAGGAGAAGAAGCATGTCTCGTTCGACCACGTTCCGGCCTGCCGTTGCGGCGCTTGCCGCGCTCGTCCTGGTCGCCGTCCTCGCCGGCTCGGCGCTCGCGGCGAGTCACGCTGTCAAGCCGATGATCACCGGCTTCAGCCCGAGCACCGCGAAGGCGACGGCCACGGTCACCATCCGCGGGAAGTACTTCAGCAGCGTCAAGACGGTGAAGGTCGACGGGAAGTCCGTGGCCTTCAAGGTCGCCTCGGCGAAGAAGATCACGTTCACACTTCCGAGCACCGCCAAGAGCGGAAGGATCGCCGTCACGACAGCGGCCGGGACCGCCACGAGCGTCCACAAGCTGACGATCAAGGCGTAGACCGGCTCGCCCGGCTCGTAGCGCTCGTCTTGCCCGCCCGGTCGGCGGAGCGAGACGAGCGCTGGGGGGCGAGAACGCACAAGGCAGGAGAGAAACGAGAGCTCTGTCGGCGGGCTCGACGCGCTCGTCGAGCAGTCCCGGCGAATGCCGCGCCGAGCGCGAGCACGAGGAGGACGGACGCACGCCGGATCATGTCAGCGCCCTGATGCGGCCAGCCTGTGACGCGAGACGGTGTCGAGCGTCACGGCGGCGAGCAGGATTGCACCCGTGACGATGAACTGGGTCGCGGAGCCGTAGCCGACGAGGTCGATGCCGTTCGCGATCATCGCGATCACGAGCGAGCCGAGCACCGCAGCCTTGACATGACCCCGGCCGCCGAACAGGCTGACACCGCCGATCACCGCTGCGGCAATGGCGTCGAGCAGGATCGTGCCGCCCCCGGCGCTGAGGTCGACCGAGCGGAGACGGGATGCGAGGATGACGCCGCCGAGGGCGGCCATCCCGCCGGCGATCATGAAGACGAACATGCGGATCCGCGTCACGTTGATGCCGGCGCGGCGGGCGGCCTCGGCGTTGCCGCCGACGGCATAGACGTGGCGGCCGAATGTCGTGCGCGCCGCGATGAACGACCAGAAGGCGAGCAGCGCGACGATCAAGAGTCCCGCGAAGGGCAACCCTCTCCGTGGGTCGGTTCCAGACCAGTAGGCGATCAGGAACGCGACCGCAGTCACTCCGACTATCCGGCCGAGCTCGCCAGGCAGATTGTCGACGGGCAGACGGTGACGACGGAGCACGCGGATGCCGTTCAGGACGATCGCGGCATAGCCGGCGCTGATCACGGCCGCGATGATCCAGCCGGCAGTCGGCGTGAAGAAATAGTTGGCGACATTGTTGATCGTGTTGTTCTGGATCACGATCACGCCCTGAGGCAGCGTCTTCAGGATCACGCCTTGCCAGGCCAGGTTGCCCGCGAGCGTGACGACGAACGACGGAACCCCGAGGAACGAGACGAACGACCCCTGGAACGCGCCGATCGCAACGCCGACGAGCACGGCGAGCAGGATCGCGGCGAGGCCGGGCAGTTGATGCGAGCTGCCCGGAAGCTGGAGCTCCGCGACCGTGACCCCGGCGACGCCGCTGACGTAGCCGACAGAGAGGTCGATCTCGCCGAGCAGGAGCACGAAGACGACGCCGAACGCGATTGCCGTCACCCCCGCCATCTGGACGATCAGGTTGTTGAAGTTCGTCGCTCCGACGAAGTTCGAGTTCTTGGAATAGAAGAAGATGGTGATGAGCGCGATTGCGACGACGATCGGCGTGCTGCCGATCTCGCCCGACCGGACGTTCCCCCACCAGCGTCTGCCGAGCGCGGCGGGGCTCCACAGCGGCGGCGGGGTCGCGGGCTGCGGCGGGGGTGTTTCTGCGGCGGTGGTCATGCGTGCTGAATCTCCCTCGACTGCGCGCCCGAGGTGATCGCTCGCACGATCTCCTCCTGCGACGTGGCCGCTCGCTCGTAGACGCCGACAGTTCCTCCTAGGCGGAGCACGGTGATGCGGGTCGCCACCTCGAAGACGTCGTTCAGGTTGTGCGAGATGAGGACGACGGCGAGGCCTTGCTCCGCGAGACGATTCACGAGCGTGAGCACCAGCTCGGTCTGCACCACCCCGAGCGCGGCGGTCGGCTCGTCGAGGATGACGACACGCGAGTTCCACATCACGGCCCGCGCAACCGCGACCGACTGCCGCTGGCCGCCCGAGAGCGTCGCGACACGCTGGCGGACGGAGTCGATGGTCGTGACACCGAGATCCGCGAGCGTCTCCTCGGTCGCCCGTCGCATCTGCGGCTCGTCGAGCAGCTGCAGCCGATCGTGCAACTCGCGGCCGAGGTACATGTTCTGGACGACGTCGAGGTTGTCGCACAGCGCCAGGTCCTGATAGACGACCTCGATGCCGAGCCTGGCGGCCTCCTTCGGGCTCTGCATGTGGACGGGCGAGCCGTCGAAACGAATCTCCCCGGCGTCCGGTGTGTAGATGCCTGCTGCACACTTGACCAGCGTCGACTTGCCCGCGCCGTTGTCGCCGACCAATGCCATGACCTCGCCCTCCCGCACCTCGAAGTCGCAGTCGGCGAGCGCCCGCACGGACCCAAACGACTTGTAGATACCGCGGAGCTCCAGTGCCGGTGTCTTCGCCACGGCGGTGTCAGCGGGGGCGCGCCGGCTGCCCGGGCGCCCCCCGCGCGGGTCGGCTATGTCCCTGCGCAGAACTGCGCGTAGTCGCCGACACAGACCTGGCTCTTCTTCAGGAACCCTTGCTTGAAGAGGAGCGTGTAGTTCTTCTTCGTAACCCAGATCGGCGTCTCGAGCACCGACGGCACCTTGCGAACGCCATTGGACGTCGTGCCGTTCGTCTTGACCGGCTTGCCCTTGATCATGTCGATCGCGACGCGCGAAGCCGCGGCTGCCTCCACCGGAACGGGCTTGTACACGGTCCCGCTCTGCCAGCCCGCGAGGATGTACTGGACGCCGCCCGGCGTCGCGTCCTGGCCGGTGACAGGAACGGGGTTGAGCTTCGCGCTCTTCAGCGCCGACACAACCGAGCTCGCGAGTCCGTCATTCGCCGCGAGTACGGCATCGATCTTGTTGTTCGTCTTGGCCAGCATGGCCTGGAAGTCGGTGAGCGCGACCTGGTTGTTCCAGGCCGTGACCGACTGGTTCGGCCCCTTGACGAACGTTCCGTCGTTGTACAGCGGGTTGAGCACCGAGTTGTAACCCTTCGCGAACAGCGTCGCGTTGTTGTCCGTCGGCGCGCCGTTCAGCTCTGCCACGACCGGATGCTTCGAGTACATCCCGTTCGCCTTCAGCGCGTCGACGAGGCCCTTACCCATCAGCTCGCCGACCTTGACGTTGTTGAACGAGACGTAGTACGACGCCTTTCCCTTTAGGACGAGGCGGTCATAGTCGATCGTCTTCACGCCCGCCGCGGCCGCGTTCGCCTCGATCGTCGCACCGGTGCCCGAGTCGAGCGCGTCGACCAGGATCACCTTCGCGCCGTTCGTGATGCACTGCTCGGCCTGCGAGATCTGGGTGCTCGTGCTGCCCTGTGCGTTGAGCACCCTGTACTTCAGGCCTGCGGCCTTGAACGCCTTCGACAAGTCCGGAGCGTCGAAGAGCACATAGCGCACGGACGTGGTCGTGTCCGGCAGGAGGGCGCAGACCTGGATCTTCTTCGTGCTGGCGGCAGCTCCGGACGCGCCGACTGCCGCGACGAGACCGATCGCGGCCAGGGCGAGGACCCAGATGCCACCACTAGGGAACGACGGTTTCACTTGCTCCTCCTTCGTTGTGAATGCGGGGTACGGGGAGCGGCCGCCGCCGTGTGGACGAACCGCGTGCGGCGGCCGCAACCCCCCGTGCGTTCACGAGTACGGGAGCGCGGAAAGGGAGGGTCGCTCCCGGGGAACGCCACGCCCCGAGCCCGTGCGACAGGATCCAGGTGGCCGCGTCATGACCGCGGTCGAGAACGGTTGTCCGAGTGCGCTTACGAGGCCGAAGCGTCATAGCTCAGGTCTACGTCCGGCCAGGTCTCCCGGCTATCCGCTGGCGAGGTGATCTCTCGGGCAATGCGATCGTCTCGAGGGAGGATGCCCGTCTCCTCCTCGCGATCCTCCTTCCGCATGCGGCGGCCTCGGACATGGAAGTTCACCGGCAGCGTCGCCTTGGCCTTCGCACAACGAATCGAAGTTGACCGCGCGCAGTTCGCGGCGGACCGGCGGCAGCCCTGGTTGGTGCCCGTCAGAGGTCAGCGACGCGATCCTCGGAATCATCCGCTGACCCCCGGCCGCTCATGGCTACCGCCATTGGTAGTCGTCGAGCTCGGCCTCGGCGAGGGCGTCGCTGCGGTGGGCGTGGTCGTGCAGGTGCACGATCTGGCCGTCTCGGAGCGTGAAGACCGTGAACAGCTGGCCGTCGAGTTGTACGCCGGCGAGTTCCCGGCGGGCGTGGTTGCGGACGCCGAGCATGGCGTGGTCGGCGTCGGCGAGCAGCTCGAGCGCGTCCACTTGCGTCGGCTGCTCGCGCGCGCGACGGAGCCAACCGAGCACTTGCTCGCGCCCTTCGCAGGCGAGGCCGCCGGCAACGTCCTCCCAGGCTACGTCGGGGTGGAAGCGCTCGGCGATTGAGTCGATGTCGCTGCGGCGCAGCGCGTCGATCCAGTCGAGCAGGAGCTGCAGGTTGGTTTGTGCCTGCTCGTGGTTCATCGTCTCCTCCTTCTGGCTGTAGGAACGGAACGGGACCGCGTAGCGTTCAGCGCGGCGGGGCGGCGCACGCGCACCACCGCCGAGCCGCTCCGCGCTCGGGCGCAGCCAGAATGGCGACCCGCTCGCAAAGAAGAAGACCTTCGAGGCGGCGGGCCTCGATCGACGAGCGGCTCTCTACCGTCAGCCAGGCACTGACGGGAATCGTACGCCTCCACCGCGCGCATGTCCAAAACGCGGCTCTGGCACGTGCCGAGCGGTCACGCGCCGGAGCCCGCGGGCCGGCGGAGCGACGCTGCGCGGGAGGCTGGGCACGCTCCAGCGCGGGGCGCTGCGGGCGATTCGCCGCCTCGAGCCGGTAGAAACGCAGCTTCGCGAGCTCGAGCAGGAGGAGGTAGCTCGGGATGATCCCGTGGAGCAGGGTCGCGAAGAGACGTACAGCCGGTTAGGGTCGGCACGTGACCGAGGACGCGCCGGCGACCACGCATCCCGGCGACAACCTGCTCCGCGTTGCGGAGGCCGTTCACGCCGGCGAGGTCTCGGTTTCCTTCACGCCGGGCCCGACCGTGATGGCGAAGGTGGGCGACAAGCTGCTCGACATCGCCGAGGCCAGCCTGGTACCGATCGAGTCCGGCTGCCGCATGGGTATGTGCGGCTCGGATCCCGTCCGCATCAGGGAGGGCGAGGAGAACCTCTCGGCGATGCGTTCGGCCGAGCGGCGAACCCTTGAGCGGCTCGGCCTCGGCGCCGGTTGCCGCATGGCCTGCGTCACGCGCGTCCAGGGGCCCGTTGTCGTCGACCCCCACCCGGGGCCCGAGAAGCGGCCGGAACTCGAGCACGAGGAGCCACGACCGCCTGTCGGCCGCGTCGATGGAGCTTTGGAGCGGGCGATCCGCCGGGTCGTGGTCGTCGGCGCGGGCGTCGCAGGAGTCACCGCGACCGAGGAGGTCCGCCGAGTGCTGGCCGACGCCGAGCTGACGCTCATCGGCGACGAGCCGTACCCCTTCTACAACCGGATGGCGATCACCCGCCTCGTCTCCGAGTCCGCGTCGATCGAGAGCCTGTACCTGAACCCGCGCGACTGGGCCGAGTCACGCCACGTGGACTATCGGCGCGGAGTCGCAGTCACCGCGATCGACCGCGCCAACTGCGAGGTGAGCCTCGCGGACGGACAACGGATTCCGTACGACCGCATGGTGATAGCCACAGGCGCCCGCCCGCTCGTTCCGCCGATCGGCGGTGTCGGCGTGGAGGGCTGTTTCGTGCTGCGAACGATCGACGACGCCGTTCAGATCCAGCAGCACATACGGCGCGCCCGCGGCCGGACCGCCGTGATCGTCGGCGGGGGTCTGCTCGGCCTCGAGGCTGCGTACTATCTGGCACAGCTCGAGGTTCGCGTCCTCGTGCTCGACCGCGGCCCGTGGCCCCTGAGCCGGCAGCTGGACGAGCAGGCGGGAGCGCTGCTGTGGGAGATGCTGCAAGACCTGGGAATCGAGGTGCTGTCGCGGACGGAGGCGCATAGCGTTCTCGCCGACGGGCGGGTGACGGGAGTCGAGCTGGTCGAGGGAGGCTCGATCGATGCCGAGCTGTGTCTCATCGCGACGGGGATCGTGCCCAACTCCGAGCTCGCAGAGGCGGCGGGCCTCGACGTCGCCGGCGGGATCAGTGTCGACGACGGCATGCACACGTCGGATCCGCACATCTTCGCTGTCGGCGACGTCGTCGATCACAACGGTCGCCGCTACGGGCTCTGGCCGGCCTGCGTCGAGCAAGCCCAGGTCGCGGCGGCGAACATGGTGGGTGGCGAGGCGGCCTACCGCGTCACGTCGCAGCCGGCGAGGCTGAAGGTGCCGGGAATCGATCTGCTCTCGATCGGCGTCGTCGACCCTTCAGCGGGCGAGGCGAGAACCGTCGTCGTCAGCGCGTACGGCACGCGTCGCTACCGGAAGCTGATCCTGGAGGAGGGCCGGTTGACGGGAGCGATCATCCTCGGCAGCCCGGGGCTCTTCGACGACGTCACCAGGGCGGTCGAGAGCCGCGTCGACCTCGGCTCCGAGCTCGAAGCGCTCGAGCAGGGCAAGTGGGACGCGGCCTTGTCTCGCCTCGCCGAGGATGACACACTGGGACGCTAGGGGTAGCCGCGAAGGAAGGGGCCGTCGCGATGGCAATCGACGTCGAAACGCTCGAGAAGAGTTTCGATCTCGTCGCTCCGCAGGGTGACGAGCTGATGCGGACGTTCTACGACAACCTGTTCGAGGCAGCGCCGTCCGTGCGGCCACTGTTCGCAGAGGTCGACATGGAGCGGCAGCAGCAGGCGCTGCTGAACATGCTGCTCGTCCTGCGCGAATCGCTCCGGGATCTCGACGACATCGTCCCGGACCTGGAGGAGCTCGGCGCCCACCACGTCGAGTACGGCGCGAAGCCCGAGCACTATCCCGTAGTCGGGGAGGTGCTGATCGGCGCGATGGCGCAGGTCGCCGGCGATGCTTGGAAGCCCGAATACACGTCCGCGTGGCAGGAGGCGTACCAAGTCGTCCAGGATGTGATGCTTTCAGGCGCCGCCGCTCGAGTTGAATGACTACGCGGGGCGGCGAGCGCCAGCGCGGATTCCTCGCTGACCTGCACGAGACCGACCAAGCCCTCGTCCTCCAGTACACGCAGGCACGGCTGTACGCGCCCGGAGAGTTCGCCGTCCGTCGCGGCGAGGTCGACCGCAGCTTCTTCATCATCGCGCGCGGCTCCTTCGAGGTGCTCGTGCCGACTGGCGGACGCCCAGAGCGTGTCCGCGTGCTCGAGCCCGGAGACCTCTTCGGCGAGGTCGGGTTCTTCGACGGCCTCCCGCGCTCGGCGGACGTCGTCGCGCTCGAGGCGTCTGAGGCGCTCGTGCTGACGCAGGCGGCCTTCCAGCGACTGCGACTGACCCATCCGCGGCTCGCCCTGCGCTTTGTGCTCGACCTCGGTCGCATCCTCGGCGAGCGCTTCCGCGCCTCCGACGCGCTCGCCGGACCGGCTCCCCGCTAGACGGCCCGAGGCGGGAGCGACGGGAACCAAGTTCGCCTTCGGCCGCCGCCCAGCATCGAACCTGCCGACGGCCGCCAGCTCGGTGCCGAAGAGACGGCCGACCTCGTCGCTCACGGCCCAGAAGACCTCGATGAGATGGCAAGTGAGCCGCCGGCCGCCGCTCACCATTCCTGGCCGGCCACCTGCCGCGTGGTGACGTTGAGGCGGTTCCAGACGTTGATGTTGGCGATCGCGAGGACGAGCGCGGCGAGTTCGGTTTCGTCGTAGTGGCGGGTGGCCTCGTGCCAGATCTCGTCGGGCACCGGGTCAGTGCGGTCGCTGATCCTCGTCGCCGCCTCGCTCAGTGCGAGCGCCGCGCGCTCGGCGTCAGTGAAGTACGGTGCGTCGCGCCATGCTGCGGCCGCGAAGAGGCGGTCGTCGGTTTCGCCGAGCTTGCGCGCGATGCGCGGGTGCTGGACGGCGCAGACGCCGCAGCCGTTGATCTGGCTTGCGCGCAGGGCGATCAGCTCGAGCGTCTTCGGCGAGATGCCGGTGTTGTTGATCGCCTTCGACAGCGCCTGCAGCGCCTCGAACGCACCCGGCACGGCGAACGCGGGATGGTTCATCCGCGCTTGCACGGTCGTGGTCTCGTTCTCCATGAGTCATCCTCCCTGTCACATCGATGGTGTTTGTGGGCCTATTGCTATGACCCCACTCGACGATCAGATGTGACCGATGGACGAACAGCGATAACTGATGGCGGCTTTGTACGTCAGTCGTCGAGCACGTTCAGGTCGAGCCGCGCGATCCGTTCGGGGTCGGCGAGGAAGTCGACTTCGACGATCTTCCCGTTCTTGACCGTGAAGGCGCCGACGGAGAAGGCCCTGCCGTCGCGAAGCGAGACGATTCCGGGAGCGCCGTTCACGAGGGCGTGTCGTATGGTCAGGTCGACCTGCTGCGACCAGAAGAGCGCCTGGCCGGCGACGGCCGCTGCGCCCTGGACGTGCCGCGAGAGTTCGGTCAGGCCGCCGCCGTCGGCTCGGAGCACGACGTCGGGGTCGAGGACGGCGACGAGCGCGTCGAAGTCACCGTCGCGGGCAGCTGCAAGGAACGCTTCGACGACCTCCCACTGGGCGGTCAGGTCGGGATCTGGCACGGGGGCGGCGCCGCGAACGCGGCGCCGGGCGCGGCTGGCCAGCTGGCGCGTCGCCTCGGGTGAGCGCTCCACGATGGGTGCGATCTCCTCGAACGGGACGGCGAACATGTCATGCAGGACGAACGCTAGGCGTTCGGCCGGGGTGAGCGTCTCGAGCACGACCAGGAGCGCCAGGCCGACCGAGTCGGCGAGCAGCGCCTCGTGCTCCGGATCGGTGCCGTCGGCCGGGTCGATGACCGGGTCGGGGACGCGCACCTCGAGCGGTTGCTCGCGCCGCGTCGTGCGGGAGCGGAGCATGTTCAGCGCGACTCGTCCGACGATCGTGGTCAGCCAGGCGCGGAGGTTCTCGACCTCGCTTGCGTCAGCGCGGCTTACGCGCAGCCAGGCATCCTGGACGGCGTCGTCGGTCTCGCTGAGCGAGCCGAGCATCCGGTAGGCGACCGCGCGGAGATGCGGTCGGTGCTCCTCGAATCGCTGGGCGAGCCATTCCTGCTGATCCATGTCACGTTCCTCCCGCGCCACGTGTCATAGACCTAGACCCGCGTACTCCGGCAGATGTGACGGAACAACGTACACGCCGGGTCGATGTGACTACGACTACAAGAGGTGACCATGACCGGCTCTTCCACCCAGGCAATCAACACCGTCGGACCTGCCATGACCTCGATCGAAACCGTCACCCTCGAAGTGCCCGACCCCGTGGTCGCCGACGCCTTCTACACCGCCGCCTTCGGTTTGGGCGATCGGGTGCGCCTACGCACCCCGGAGGCGCGGACGACCGGCTTTCGTGGGTTCACGCTGTCGCTGGTCGTGTCCCAGCCGGCGACGGTTGACGCGGTGATGGGTGCCGCCCTCGACGCTGGCGCGACGCCGCTGAAGCCGGCCAAGAAGTCGTTGTGGGGCTACGGCGGCGTCCTGCATGCCCCGGACGGGACGATCTGGAAGGTCGCGACGTCGTCGAAGAAGGACACCGGCCCGGCCACACGGCAGATCGACGAGATCGTGCTCCTGTTGGGAGCCGCGGACGTCGCCGCGAGCAAGCGGTTCTACGTCGACCGCGGCCTGGCGGTGGCGAAGAGCTTCGGCCGCAAGTACGTCGAGTTCGCCACTCCATCGAGTGCCGTGAAGCTCGCACTCTACGGACGCAATGCCCTGGCCAAGGACGCCGGCGTCTCCCCGGACGGCACCGGATCGCACCGGATCGTCATCGGCAGCGATGCCGGTCCCTTCACCGACCCGGACGGGTTCGCGTGGGAGGCCGCGTGAGCAACAGATGGAACACAATCCCGCGGCGCGGTTACCAACCGAAGCCAGTGTGAGGAGGTTTCTATGAGCCCCACGAAGGACACGCAGAAGTCCGCCAAGAGAACCACCGGCGAGGCGTCCAAGCGATTCACGGACGAGGAACAAGCGGCGATGAGGGAGCGCGCCCAAGAGCTGAAGGCGGCAGCGCGCCGCGGCCCGCGCGCAGGCAAGGCGGACGGGGAAAGCGAGGTGCTCGCGAAGATCGCCGAGATGCCGGAACCGGATCGCGCCGTGGCCGAGCGGCTCCATGCGATCATCAAAGCCAGTGCGCCGGCCCTCTCGCCGAGAACCTGGTACGGGATGCCGGCGTATGCCAAGGACGGCAAGGTCGTCTGCTTCTTCCAAAGCGCGCAGAAGTTCAAAACGAGGTACGCGACGCTCGGCTTCAGCGACAAGGCGAACCTCGACGAAGACGCCATGTGGCCGACCGCCTTCGCGCTGAAGAAGTTGACCTCCGCCGAAGAGGCAAGGATCCGCGCGCTCGTGAAGAAAGCGGTGAGCTGAGGACCGGTGTCCGCTGAGCAGGTTGACGACGGTGCGCCTTGCGGAAGCCGGTGGCGGCTCGCGCTAGCGATGCGGCGCAACGGCTTTGGGTTCGCGCCGATGAGTTTGTCCAGTCGCTTCCGTCCCTAATGGCGATGAACCGAAGGCCGGCATACAGGCGTGACCCGCGGATCGATGGGTATATCGGCGCGTTACCGGATTGGCAGCGGCGGCTCTGTCAGCAGCTGCGCGATCTGATTCACGCTTCCGATCCCGAGGTTGTCGAGACGATCAAGCGAACCGTGCAGCCGTACTTCGTGCTTCAGGGAAACGTCTGTGCGCTGCTCGCTGCGAAAGATCACGTCAACCTCTTCCTCTACGACGGAGGGATCGTTCCGGACCCTGAAGGCATCATCACGAGCGGTCACAGCAACAAGACCGCCAGGACGATCTCCTTTCACCAAGGCGACAGGATCAACCGCCGCGCCCTGAGTGCGATGCTCAACCAGATCATCGCCAACAACCGAGCCGGCGGCTGGCGCAAGCTCAAAGCCACCTAGCAACGAGGGATCGGGTTTAGTGGGAGACGAGGCCGGCTTGGTAGGCGAGAGCTCGAACGTGGGTGAGGACGAGGACGCGTGTGTCGTTGAGCGTGCGGTCGGCGGAGTCACCGTCACCCGGCGAGGCCGCCATCTTGGCGGGGCGTGCCGGCCTCCTTGCCGGTGACCAGACGTTCGCGGTCGAAGAGGCCGGAGACGAGGCGCCATGCGATGACATCGGCGACGAGCAGAGCAAGGGCGAGTCCGATCGCGAGCGGGACAGAGGGCTTGATGAGCTGGAAGGAGAGGAGGGAGGTGAAGCCGAGCAGCGGCAGGCTGGCTACGGTCGCGAGCTGCT
>WNGB01000419.1_pt1 | contig 70166 bp, 64 predicted proteins | sample 5400681 | NCBI WGS metagenome assembly WNGB01 (sample SAMN13153367, study PRJNA577476) | soil metagenome | isolation source: 115 cm soil or saprolite under grassland replicate 2 | place: USA:California | collected 2016-06-15 | reverse complement strand
CGGGATTCCGCGGATATGCCGGCCAGATTGTCTCGGGAACGATTAGCGTCGGCGACCCGGTGACGGCGTGGCCGTCTGGCACGACGACACGGATAGCCCGTATCGTGACCTGGGACGGCGATCTGCCGCGCGCGACGGCGCCGATGTCGGTGACGCTGGTGCTCGCCGACGACGTCGACGTGAGCCGCGGCGACACCCTGTCGGCTGGGCCGCTGCACGTCGGCCGCCGCTTCGCCGCCGACGTGGTATGGATGGACGAACGGCCGCTGCAGCGCGGGCGCCCCTATCTCCTGAAACACGGCACGCGCACCGTGACCGCGTGGAGTGACGACGGATTGTCGCTCAATCAGATCGGCAGATTGCGCGTCAACACCGGACGCCCGATCGTGTTCGAGCCCTACGCGCTCAATCGCTCGACCGGCAGTTTCATTCTCATCGATCCGGCCAGCAACTTCACGGCGGGCGCCGGCATGATCGCGCAGCCGCTCACCGACGCGGAGCGCGAGATCGGCGGTGACGTGGCGGAACGGCTGGCGCGCGCGGCGCGCGCTGCCGGCACCCACACCGCCGCGGTCGAGGCCGTTCGCGCCGTACTCGAGGAGGTGCTCACATGAGCCTGGATACTACGAGGGCACTGATAGCCGCGGAGCTCGATCGCGCCGGCGCGGCGTGCGTCACGGCCAGCTTCCAGGCGGAGTGCGTCGTGCTGGTGCACATGCTGCGCGCGCTTCGCCCCGACATCCCGGTCCTCTTTCTCGATACCGTGCATCATTTCGAGGCGACCCTCCGCTATCGCGACCAGCTCGCCGCGGCATGGGGCCTGAACCTGGTCACGCTGCGCGCCGCCGAACCGGCCGAAGGGCTGTGGCGCGAGAGCACACAGGCGTGCTGCCAGCGACACAAGGTCGAACCGTTGTTCCGCGCGTTGAAGGACTACGACACGTGGTTCACCGGGCTGCGGCGGGAACAGTCGCCGTCGCGCGCCGGACTGGAGGAAGTCGAACCCTTCACGCTTGCGGACGGCACGGTGCTCAGAAAGGTCAGTCCGCTAGCGCGCTGGCGAACGGCCGACGTCTGGCACTACGCGAAGGCGCATGCCATTCCGCTGCTGCCGCTCTACGACACCGGCTATACGAGCATCGGGTGCGAGCCGTGCACGACGCTGCCCCTCGACCCCTCGAACGAGCGCTCCGGCCGATGGGGCGGACGGAAGCTCGAGTGCGGGATTCACATCGCACCGCAATCCGTACGGCAGGGCGCTTAGACGAGAAAGCGCCGCCACTCACGTGCGCCAGCCGGCGATCGTGGCCGAATGGTTCGCGAAGAAATCCTTCTCCGCATTGTTTCGACAATGCATCGTTCGAGAACTGCCGGATTTCGCAGCGAACTATCCGACCAAAGCCGGCTCTCAGCCGCTAATTCAAAGAGTCCAAAAAGCGTTGGCGCAACTCGGATGTCGGGACCATGCACACGTCGCGACGCCCGAACCAGCGATAGCGCCGCGCGGCGATGAAGTCATACACCCAGTCGCGGAGGAAACGCGGGACGATGACCAAGCCGTAAAGCAGCGGCCAGGGAAAGGTGAGACCGCGGGCGATCCGCAACGGAGCGTCCGACCGGAAGTAGACCTTCCCGTCCTGCACGAGGACCATGCTGTCGGGGATCGACTCGCGCACGGAGGAGTTCTCGAGCAGCTTTTTCGCCGCGTCGGAGGATAGCGCCGCGAACCGGAAACGCGCGTGCGGATCGCGTGCGATGACGAACTGGACGAAGCCGTTACAGAGCTTGCAGACGCCGTCGAAGAGGATCGTCCCGTTCACACACTCTTGAGCCGGTGACCGAGCTTGTCCTTCTTCGTCTTCAGGTAGCGCTCGGTGTGCATCGACGCGGGAATCTCGAGCGGCAGCCACTCGGCGACAGAGAGGCCGTATCCCTCGAGGCCCACGAGCTTGCGCGGATTGTTCGAGAGCAGACGCATGCTCTTCACCCCGAGATCCTTGAGAATCTGGACGCCGATCCCGTAGTCGCGCTGATCGGCCTTGAAGCCGAGCCGCTCGTTGGCTTCGACGGTGTCCAGTCCCTGCTCCTGCAGCTCGTAGGCGCGGATCTTGTTGGCCAGGCCGATCCCGCGCCCCTCCTGATTGAGATACAGGATGACGCCGCGGCCCTCCTGTTCGATGCGCGACATTGCGGCGTCGAGCTGCGGGCCGCAGTCACAGCGCAGCGAGTGGAACACGTCGCCGGTGAGGCACCGCGAGTGTACGCGAACGACGATGTTCTCGCCGTCGGCGATGTCGCCTTTCACGAGCGCGATGTGCGTCTCGCCGTCGAGTTCGCTCTCGAACGCGACCGCGCGGAAGTCGCCGTAATCGGTCGGCAGGTTCGCCGCGGCGACGCGGCGCACGAGCGCTTCCGTATTCATGCGGTACTTGATCAGATCCGCGATCGTGATCATCAGCAGCTTGTGGCGTCTCGCGAATTTCGTCAGCTCCGGCACGCGCGCCATCGTCCCATCCTCGTTCAGGATTTCGCAGATCACGCCGGCGGGATACAACCCCGCGATCCGCGCGAGATCCACGGCCGCTTCCGTCTGTCCGGCACGCACCAGGACGCCGCCGTTCCGCGCCATGAGCGGGAACATGTGCCCGGGACGCGCGAGGTCGACGGGGCGCGTCTTCGGATCGATCGCAGCCAGCACGGTCGCCGCACGATCGGCCGCCGAGATGCCGGTGCTCGTGACGTATTTTGCTTCGATCGAAACGCAGAACGCCGTCTCGAAGCGCGCGGTGTTCTGCGGAACCATCTGCGGGATGTCGAGCTCTTCGAGGCGCTCCTCGGTCATGGGCATGCAGATCAGCCCGCGCCCGTCCTTCGCCATGAAGTTGATGACGTCGGGCGTGATCTTCTCTGCCGCGATCGTGAGGTCTCCCTCGTTCTCGCGGTCCTCATCGTCCACGACGATGAGCATGCGGCCGTCGCGGAAAGCGTCGATGGCCTCCTCGATGGGCGCAAACGGCGAGACCGGTTTCTTCTTCGTCATTTTCCCTTGGCGACGTCGATCGCGCGGAGCACGTACTTGCCGAGCATGTCACACTCCAGATTCACCAGGTCGTTCACCTTCGCGAACTTCAGGTTGGTGTGGTCCCAGGTGAACGGCACGATCTGCACGTCGAACCGCCGATCGTCGACGCCGGCGACGGTCAGGCTGATGCCGTCGACGGCAATCGAGCCCTTCCGCACGATCTGCGCGGCGAGCGACGGCGGAAACTTGACCGTCACCCACCAGCATTCGCCGTCCTGACGGATTTCGTCGATCGCGCCGGTGGCATCCACGTGCCCCTGCACGAAATGGCCGCCGATGCGGGCGTCGGCGCGCATCGGGCGCTCGAGATTTACCGCGGCGCCGCGCTTCAGACAACCGAGCGCGGAGACACGAATGGTTTCAGGAGACACGTCCATGTGGACGCCGTCAGCATCTGCGGAGACAACCGTCAGGCACACGCCGTTCACGGCGACCGATTCACCCGGCGTCAGCTCGGGAGACAACTCGGTCGTCAGGCGCAGCCGGAAACCGGCCGGCGTCGGCTTTACTTCAGCAACCTGGCCGACCGTCTCGATGAGTCCCGTGAACATCTACTAGTAAACGTCCCCTTCTACAAGCAAGTCACTGCCGAGCCACGTAGCGCGGCGATCGCGGAGCATGTCCCAGTCGAGACGCCCCTCGTCGATCCATCTCATGCCTGCGGTGCCGAGCGCGCGCGGAGCGATATAGATGTGGAGGGCATCCACGACACCGGCGTCGAACGCGGCCTGGTGGATCGCGCCCCCTCCTTCTACGACGACTGACGTGATCCCTTCGTCCCCCAGAGCCCGCATCGCGGTACCGAGATCCTCTTCAGCTAACGCCAGGATCCGCGCACCGGCATCTTTTAGCTTTTCGGCTCGGATGGGAACGGACGACACACCGCGGTCGCTGGTGACGATTATGACCGGCCCGGCGTCAAGCGTCGAGAGCACTTTCGCGGTGAGCGGGGTCCTGAGGCGTCGGTCGAAAATGATCCGGGTGAGCGTACGACTTCGATAGACGCCGCGGGGCGTCAGGAGCGGGTCATCGACGAGGATGGTGCTGGAACCAACCGCCAGAGCATCGACTTCGGCCCGTTGCCGCTGAACGCGGCGGTTCGCGGGCGGTCCCGTCAACGGCGTTCGCACGCCTGGCAGGCCGAGACGGCCGTCCACGCTGAGCGCCACTTTCAGCGTCACGTGCGGACGCTTTTTCGTGATGTTCGTCAGGAAGACCGCATTCTGGCGAGCGGCGGCGGCGCGTTCGAGGCCGACAATCGTCTCGATCCCGCGCTCGCGCAGGTGGCGCAGGCCGGCGCCGTGGACCAGCGGGTTCGGATCCTCAAGGGCGACGACGGCGCGACGGATCCCCGAGGCCGACACGAGCGGCGCGCACGGGCCAGTGCGACCCGTGTGCGAGCACGGCTCGAGCGTGCAGTAGAGGGTTGCCCCCCGCGCGCGCTCACCCGCCTCTTCCAGCGCGATCACTTCCGCGTGCGGGCCGCCTGCCACCTGGTGGGCGCCGCGCCCGACGATCACGCCCGACTCGTCGACGACGAGCGCGCCAACCATCGGGTTGGGACTCGTGTGTCCGCGCCCGCGCTCCGCAAGCGCGAGCGCCTTGCGCATGAAGTGAATGTCGTCCTGCGCTACCACTTTTCTTCGAACAGCGCGTTGACGTATTCCTCGGGGGAGAAGGGGATCAGATCGTCGATGCCTTCTCCGACGCCGACATAGCGGATCGGCAGCTTCAGGTCGTGCGCGATCGCGACGGCGATCCCCCCCTTCGCGGTGCCATCGAGCTTCGTCAGCACGATCCCGTTGACGCCGGCAACGCCCATGAATTCGCGCGCCTGCGTGAGGCCGTTCTGTCCAACGGTCGCGTCGAGCACCAGCAGCGTTTCGTGCGGCGCCCCTTCGACCTCGCGCGCGGCGATTCGGCGGATCTTGTCGAGCTCCTGCATCAGGTTCACGCGCGTGTGCAGCCGGCCCGCGGTGTCGACGAGAACCACGTCGCGGCCGCGTGCCTTTCCGGCGGCGATCGCGTCGAACACGACGGCGGCCGGGTCTGCGCCGCCCTGCGCGCGGATGAAATCGACCCCGGCGCGTGTCGCCCATACCTGGAGCTGCTCGACGGCCGCGGCACGGAAGGTGTCCGCGGCGCAGATGAGCGGCGTCTTCCCCGACTCCTTAATCAGCCGCGCGAGCTTCCCCACCGTTGTCGTCTTGCCCGTCCCGTTGACGCCGACGACCAGCGTGACATGGGGTTTATGTCCGTCCGGCGCCTGTGTGTCGGCGGCGCGCAGAATTTCGAGGATCTCCTCCTTAACCAGCGCGCGAAGGGATTCGCCGCGCGTCCGCTTCCGGCGGACGGCGGAGACGATCTGATCGCTCGCCGCCACGCCGACGTCCGCGCTGATCAACGCTTCCTCGAGCGCGTCGAGCGTCTCGACGTCTACCGGACGCGAGCGCTGCGCCGGCGCGTCGGCGCGGCCGACGATGTCATCGAACCGCTCGACGAACTGCTCTTTCGTGCGAGTGAGGGACTCCTTGATCCGGTCGAAAAAACCCATATCAAGAAAGAAGACGGACGAAAGAAGAAAGAAAACAGAAGAAAGAAGAAAGAAAACAGAAGAACGAAGAAAGAAAACAGAAGAACGAAGAAAGAAAACAGAAGAACGAAGAAAGAAAACAGAAGAACGAAGAAAGAAGGCTATGCACGATCGCTCTCCGAACGCTGCGGGCGAAGCATCAGCGCCTCGACGGCGCTGCGCGCCGACGTGCAGCCTTCGAGGACGCCGGCCATCTGCGCCGCGAGCGGCAGCTCGACGCCGTGCCGCGCGCCGAGCGCGAGCGCGGCGCCTGTCGTGCGCACTCCTTCCGCGACCATCCGCGTCTCGGACAGGATCTGAATCAGCGAGCGGCCGCGACCGAGCTCGATGCCGACGCGGCGGTTGCGGCTCAAATCGCCGGTGCAGGTCAGGACGAGATCGCCGAGGCCGCTGAGCCCGGCGAGTGTTTCGCGACGGCTCCCCTCGGCGCACGCGAGACGCGACATCTCCACGAGGCCGCGCGTGATGAGCGCGGCCATTGCGTTATGGCCGATACCGAGTCCTTCGACAACGCCCGCGGCGATCGCGATGACGTTTTTCAGTGCGCCCCCGAACTCCACGCCGGTCACGTCATCGCTGCCATAGAGACGCAGCGTGGGGCCCTTCAGCGTGTGCTGAACCGCCGTCGTCGCATCCGGATTCGCCGACGCCACGACGACCGCCGTAGGCATGCCGCGCGCAACTTCGAGCGCGAAGCTTGGTCCCGACAGGACGGCGACCGCGCGTCCGCGCACCTCTTCCGCGATCACCTGCGACATCCGATCGAGTGAATCCGTCTCCAGTCCCTTCGTCGCGCTGACGATCACGGCGTCGTTGCGGAAGAAGAGCGCCGCGCTGCGGAGTACGTGGCGCATGCCGTGGGACGGCACGGCCGCAATCGCCAGTTGGACGCCAGCCAGCGCTTGTTCGAGCGATGACGTCGGAATGATGCGCCCATCGATCGCGACGCCCGGCAGATAGCGAGCGTTCTCGCGCGTTTGCGAGATCTCGTCGACGAGCGCCGGGTCGCGTCCCCACAGCGCCACGTCGTGGCCGGCGCGCGCGCAGTGAACGGCGAGCGCGGTGCCCCAGCTGCCGGCGCCAATGACGGCGATCCGCTCGCTCACCGTGACTGTCCCATGCGCCGTTCAGTGCCGGCGGCAATCCGCCGCAGGTTGGCGCGATGCCTGAAGAGAATCAGCGTCGCGATGCCGATTGCCGCGACGATCACGGACGTCGGAGCGCCGGACCACCAGGCGATCGACGGGAGCGCCACGGTCGCGGCGATGGATCCGAGCGAGATGATTCTTGTGAGCCAGACGATGGAGAAGAACACTGCTGTCGCGACGACAGTCGCAACCGGCGCGAGGACGGCGAAGGCGCCGGCCGCAACCGCGACACCCTTACCACCGTGAAATCGCAGCCAGACGGGATAGATGTGTCCGACTACCGCCGCGGCGCCGGCCGCCGCCATCGTCGCCGCGCCGCCCGCTGCGGCATACGCCGCAAGAACCGCGGCGGCTCCCTTTGTTATATCGAGCGCCATCACGGTCATGCCGAGCGGCGTTCCGGACGTGCGAAGCACGTTCGCCGCACCGACGTTGCCGCTGCCCGCCACACGCACGTCGATCCCTACGCGCCGCGCCAGCAGGAACGCGAACGGCACGGAGCCCACGGCATAGCCGAGCAGAATCCAGGGGACCATCGGGGGGATCGTATCAGTTAGCGGTTTGCGGGAAACAGTTAGCGGTTTACGGTAAGCAGTTCACGGTCGTGGGTTGGGTTAGGGGGCTGCGCTCGTGGACTGAGATAGTGGACTGAGTTAGTACACTTCGTCGATGCGGCTGTTCGTCGCTGTGGAGCTCGACGAGAACGTGCGCGCGGCCGCGGAGGGTGTCGCTCGGGATTTAGAACGCCGGCTCGATCCCCGCGTGTCCGCGCGGTGGGTGTCCGTCGACAAGATGCACCTGACAGTACGATTCATCGGGCACATCGTCGATGATCGCGTCCCGACGGTCCTGCAGGCGTTGCGGCCGCCGCTGTCGATTGCACCGTTTGAGGTCGCACTTGGATCGTGTGGGACCTTTCCGCGCACTGGAGCTCCACGTGTCTTCTGGATCGGTCTGGCGGAAGGCCTCTCATCGCTGCAGGCCATGCATGAGGAGTTCAATCGCCGCCTGCTGCCACTTGGGTTCGCGTCGGAAGATCGCCCCTTCAGCGCTCACCTCACCCTCGCACGTGTTAAAGAGATGCCACGCGAATCAGGCCGACCAACACGCGAGACGATCGCCGCGACCCGGGTCCCCGCTGTTGCATGCCGTGTCGACGCGGCCACGGTGTTCCAAAGCCTTCTCTCACCCAAGGGATCGAAGTATGCGCCGCTGCTTCACGTGCCCTGCGAGCGCAATCACTAACCACAGCCCACTGACCGACCGGCGAGCGAGATCACTAACCACAGCCCATTAGCCCAACACAGAAGCGAAGCGCCCTAACCCAGCCCAGAACCGCTTACCGTTTGCCGTTTGCCGTTTGCCGTTGACCGTCAACATCCTGCGAACCGCTCGCCGTCAACAACCGCCGCACGCGATCCATGGCCGCCTGTGTGGCCTGGAATTTCACCATCGTGCGGCCGCCGATGAACGAGTACGTTCGGACGTAAACGGGCTGATTCGGCACGATGACGGCGATGACGACGGTGCCGACCGGCTTCGTTTCGGTGCCGCCGCCGGGGCCGGCGATTCCCGTGATGCCCACCGTAACGTCGGCGCCTGTGCGCGCGCGGATCCCTTCGGCCATCGCGACCGCAACCGGCTCGCTGACTGCGCCGTGCGTTTCGATCAGTTCCTTCGGCACGCCGAGCAGCGCCGTCTTGTCTTCGTAGGCGTACGCAATCACGCCAGCTCGCACGTACGACGAACTGCCCGGGACATCGGTGAGGCGCGACATGAGCAATCCACCCGTGCAGGATTCGGCGGATGCGATCGAGTAACCGCGCGCCGCCAGTGCGGCGCCGACGACTTCTTCCATCGTGCGCCCGTCCGTGCTGTACACGTCCTCGCCGATCGCGGCGAGCAGCTCGTCGCGTGCGCGATCGAGTGTCGCTTTCGCGCGCGTCTCGTCTGTGTCGCGGACCGTCAGGTGCAGCTCGATCTGCCCCATCGCCGCGAGGATCGTCGTCGAAATCGGCGGAACGGCGCTGCGCCACCGAGAGTAAATCGGCTGGACCTTCTGCTCGACGTGGGACTCGCCGCGGCCCGTAATGAACAGCGACATCCGATACGTGCGTTCCTCTCCTGCGCGCTCCCGCAGCGGCCCGCTGCAGACCAGGTCGAACATCGGTTGGAGCTCACGCGGCGGTCCGGGAAGCAGGATCACGATCTTGCTTCGGCTATCTCCCGCGTGATCGATGAACAGGCCGGGCGCCGTGCCGTTGGGATTGTCGAGGACGACAGCGCCGCGCGGAACCTGCGCCTGCCGGCGATTCACGTCCGGCATTGACAGGCCGCGCCGCTCGAAGCGCTGCCGAATTTTTGTGACGATGGTCTCGTCGATCGACATCGGCAGGCCGAGCACTTCCGACACGACGTCCCGCGTCAGGTCGTCGTCCGTCGGCCCGAGCCCGCCGGTGAGGATGATTAGATCCGATCGCTCGAGCGACTGCCGGAACACAGTGGCGAGATCGTCGCGCTCGTCTCCGACGACGGTCTTGATGCGTAAATCGATGCCGAGCCTGGACAGACATTCGGAGAGAAAGAGTGAGTTCGTGTCGGTGCGCGTGGATCCGAGAAGCTCGGAGCCCACAGCGATCACTTCCGCCGTGCGCGCCGCCATCAGTGAATCCATGCGGGCAGCAGCCACATGACAAGCCGGAGCGCCAGGTTCGCATACACGCCGGCCATCGCGTCATCCGCCATGATGCCGAAACCGCCGTGGAATTTCTCGAGCCGGTTTGCGGGGAATGGCTTGACGATGTCGAACACCCGGAACAGAAAGAAGCCCACCAGCGCCGCGGACCATCCCACGGGAATGAACGCGAGAGTGACGAGCATTCCGAGCACTTCGTCGATGACCACTGGCCCCGGATCGATCCCGCCGAAAAAACGTTCCGCGTGCGTGGCCGCCCACGTACCGGCCGCGAAGGACGCGGCAATCAGGCCGATCTCGACGATCGGCGAGCGCGTCCACCAGACCAGCAGATAGATCACGAGACCGGCAGCAGATCCGGCGGTGCCTGGTGCGATTGGAAAGTAGCCGCAATAGGCGACGGTCGCGAGGAACACGGCGAGGCGAGTCACGCTTTGACGACGCGTGTGTCGGCGAGGCGATCGTGCAGCGCCCGGCGCTCGCGTCCCGCGAGCGCGGGGAGGAATCCGAGGCCGAGCGGCAGCGCGGACACCAGGTACGACGCGGCGCGGACGACCGATTGCCCGAACGATACGCCTTCGTACAGCGACGCCGCCGGATCGGCGGGGACGACGCGCGTGCCCGCGGCCATTTTGCCGATCGTCTGGCCGCTCGCCGCCACGAACGTGGAGAGATAGCCGCCGTTCAGCAGGACGAGGAACGAGATGAGCGGCGCCATCGGAAGCGCCAGGATGTCCCCGAAGGTCAGGTCGCAGATCCGCAGCGTGAAATAGATGACGGTGACATCGATGGCGCCGACCAGCGCGAGATCGATCAGCCCGCCGGCGAGCCGTGCACCAGCAGAGGCGACGACGCGTGACGGATCGCCGGCCGGTGCGGCGGCGGCTTGCGGCACAGCAAGCTGCGAGACGGCCTCACTGGCGGGCGAGAGGTCCGCCGTGTCGAGCGCGAGCCAAGGTTCCACCGGTGCGAGGTCACGTTTCGCCCGGGCGCGAGGCGCCGCGGTCGGGGCGGTGCGGCGTACCGATAGCGGCGCGCGCGGGCTCGCGCGCGGCGTCACGAGCGGCGCGTCCGGATCCGTCCGCTCGCGCGTGAACAGCGGCAGACTTGGGGTGTCGTTGAGGGAAAAATCTGAGAAGGGGCCGAGCGCCTCACTGCCATCCTTGATCGCGAGATCCGCGGACGCCGCTTCAGGCGCGTCGCCAGGTGCCTCCGCCGAGAGCGAGAAGTCGTAACCGCAGTTACGGCAGCGCTCCCCGCTATCGAAGCTGATGTACTGGCATTTAGGACATTTCATTTCGGCGCCGACGTCGCGCGCGCCGCGTCGAGCAGCTGCTGCTGGAGGCGCGCGCGGAGCTCGTCCGCTTGCGCGCGCAGCGGATCGCCCGGGCGAATGGCCTCGAGGGCAGTCAGCGCGTCGCGAAGACGACCGCTCGCCGACCACGCGCGCGCCCGCGCGAGCGACACCTCTGATGCCGACGGTACCGGGAGCGGATCCTGTCTTTCCACGGCAACGGTCGCTGCCGGCCACGGGCTCCACGGGAACACGCCGGAGCTCCACGCGATCATCGCGCATACGCCGGTGGCGAGGCCGATCGCCAGGACGAGGAGCAAGGTCGCGGGATGCGCACCGCGCCGCGGCCGCGAGGCGTCCGCCTCCCGCATGAGGGAGCGGCGCGGAGACGGCGAGGCGTCCTTGTCGAGCACGGGGGCCGGCGCGAGCCGCTCGAGCCGATCGAGCATCGACAGCGCCTCCTCCGGCTGTGCGCCGCGCTCGATGGCCGATGTCAGGAGCCGCCGCGCGCCGTCCGCGTCGCCGCGGTTGAACGCCGCCGCGCCGGTCTGGAGGAGCTCTTCCCCTTCGCGCTGGCGCTCGGCGATCGCGCCGCGGGCGCGCTCAATGTAGGCGCGGGCACGCGCGTGGCTGCGGTCCAGGAACAGGACACGCGTCCAGACGCTGATTGCCAGCTCGTACTGTCCGTTGAAATAATGGTCGAGTCCGGCGAGGAGGAGCTCCTCGATTCGCGATTCGGAACTTTCTTGGTCGCGAAGCGGATCCGCCATGTCAGGATGTGCGGCGATTATACATGCATCCCATGCCTATCATCGAGTGCATTCCGAACGTCAGTGAGGGGCGCCGTCCCGAGATCATCGAACAGATCGCCGCGGCGATCCGCGCCGTCCCCGGCGTACGGCTGCTCGACTACTCGTCCGACGCGTCGCACAACCGATCGGTGTTCACGCTCGCTGGTGACGCCGCGCCAATCAAGGCGGCCGTGCTTGCCATGTACGAGCGGGCCGTCGCGGCGATCGACCTGCGGCAGCACTCGGGGGAGCATCCACGCCTCGGCGCAGTGGACGTTGTGCCTTTCGTCCCGATCGAAGGGGTGACCATGGACGGGTGCGTCGCGCTCGCGAAGGAGGTCGCCGGCGAAGTGGCGTCGCGTTTCGGCGTGCCGGTTTACCTGTACGAAGAAGCCTCGACCAACCCCGCACGCAAGAACCTCGAAGATATCCGGCGAGGTGAATTCGAAGGGCTTGCGGCGAAGATGAAGACCGAGGGATGGGCGCCCGACTTCGGTCCCGCTTCGCCGCATGCATCGGCGGGCGCCTCCGTGATCGGCGCGCGGATGCCGCTGGTCGCCTACAACATCAACCTGGCGACGGATCGGCTCGACGTGGCGAAGAAGATCGCCGCCGCGATCCGCCAGAGCAGCGGCGGCTTCCGCTTCGTCAAGGCGGCAGGCTTCGAGTTGAAGGACCGCGGCATCGTTCAGGTCTCGATGAACCTGACGAACTACGAGAAGACGCCGATCTTCCGCGTGTTTGAGACGGTGAAGCGCGAAGCGGAACGCTACGGAGTGCAGATCCTGGAGAGCGAGATCGTCGGCCTCGTGCCGGCAGCTGCGCTCAATTCAGCGGCGGAGTATTACCTGCAGATCGCGGGATTCAAGCCGGACCAGATCCTCGAAAACAAGCTGCGCACCTCGGAGTGAACTCGAAGGAATCAAAGGTTTCGAAGACTTGCGAAGGAGATCGAACGCCTTCGACCTTCGAAGTCTTCGAAGAGCGAAGGCAATCTCCTTCGACAATCTTCGTCACCTTCGCCATCGTCGAGTAAACGATCATACCGGCTCTTCTTCGCGGCGCGCGGGCGCAATGCCGAACGCCTTCATCTTTCGGTACAAGTTGCTGCGTTCGACGCCCAGCGCGTCGGCGGTGCGTGAGATGTTGCCGTGCTGCGCGGCCAGCGCGCGCAGGATGTAGTCGCGCTCGAAGCGCTCGCGCGCGTCGTGGAGGGTCAGCATCGGCGTGCCGGGCTGTTCGACCGTGGAAATGGCTCCGCCATCCAGGAACGCCAGATCGGAGAGTGCGATCACGTCGCCAGGCACCATGATCATCAGCCGCTCGATCACATTGCGCAGCTCGCGAACGTTTCCCGGCCAGCGATAGCTGCGGAGGCCGGTCGTGGCCCCCGAATCGAGCCGCTTCGGACGCCGGCCGTACTCGCGCGCGAACTCGATCATGAAGTGCTCCGCGAGCAGCGGGATGTCGGCGTCGCGATCGCGCAGCGGCGGAACGAAGATCGGAATCACGTTCAGCCGGAAGTACAGGTCTTCGCGGAACCGGCCGGCGCGGATCTCGACCGGCAGATCTTTATTCGTCGCCGCGATCACGCGCACGTCGACTTTCACGCTCGACGTGCCGCCGACCGGCTCGACGATCTGCTCCTGCAGCGCGCGCAGCACCTTGGCCTGCGTCTTCAGGCTCATGTCGGCGATCTCGTCGAGAAACAGCGTGCCGCCGTCGGCGAGCTCGAACTTGCCGCGGCGATCCGACACGGCGCCGGTGAATGCCCCCTTCATGTGGCCGAACAGCTCGCTCTCGATCAATTCTTCAGGGATCGCCGCGCAGTTCAATTCGATGAACGGCCCTCTCGAGCGGCGGCTGCGCGCGTGGATCGTGCGCGCCACGAGCTCCTTGCCGGTGCCGTTCTCGCCGTAGATCAGCACGCGCCCGTTCGTCGGCGCGGCCATCGCCACCTGCTCGAGGAGCTGGCGGAGCACGTAACTCTCGCCAACGATCGTGTGGCGGCGATCGACGGTCGCGCGCAGCTCTCGGTTTTCGATCTCGAGCCGGCGCTGCCGGACGGCGTTGCCCACGACGAGGACGGTCTTGTCGAGCGACAACGGCTTCTCGACGAAATCGAACGCCCCCATCTTGATCGCGCGAACCGCCGACTCAATGTTGCCGTGACCCGAAATCATGATGACCGGCGCGTCGACGTGGCGTTTCTGCAGCTGCTCGAGCGTGGCGAGGCCGTCCATCCCGGGCAGCCAGATGTCCAGCACGATCGCGTCGTAGTTTGCGCGGAGCACGCGGTCGAGACACGCTTCGCCGGAGTCCACCGCCTCCACGCCATACCCTTCATCGCGCAGCACGCCGCTCAGCGCGCTCCGCACGCCCGCCTCGTCGTCTACGATCAGGATGGAATGTTTCAACACGGCAACTCGACCACGAACCGGGAACCCCTGGGACTATTGTCGCCCAGCTCGATGGAGCCGCCGTGTTCGGCGACGATTCGTCGCACAATGGCCAGGCCGAGGCCGCTGCCCCGCCCCTTGGTCGAGTAATACGGCATGAACAGCTTCTCGCGTTCCGCGGGCGGAACGCCGGGACCATTGTCGGCGATCACGAGACGCGCGACCGCATTCGCCGGATCGTGCTGCGTCTCGATCGTGATCGTGCCGGGCTGATCCCCCATCGCCTCGATCGCGTTATCCACGAGATTGATCACCACGCGGCGGATCTGCTCGACGTCCAGCCGGACGGGCGGCAGCGCCGCCGCGAAGCGGCGTTCGAGGGTAATGTGCCTGGCAATACCCTTGTAGAGGGCCAGTGTTTCATCGAGGACCGCGTTCAGGTTCGAGGGCACCGCCTTTGGCGCGGGCATGCGCGCGAACTGCGCGAACTCGTCCACCAGCGACTTCAGCGACTCCACTTCGCCCACGATCGTCGTCGTGCACTCATCGACGAGTGCGCGTGTCGCCTCGGGCGCGCCGCCGAAGTGCCGCCGCATGCGCTCGGCGCTCAACTGGATCGGCGTGAGGGGATTCTTGATCTCGTGCGCGAGGCGCCGCGCCACGTCGCGCCAGGCCGCCACGCGCTGCGTTCGCACGAGCGGCGTCACATCGTCGAACACGAGCACCGTTCCCTCGTGCGCGCCACCCTCCCCCTGCAGCGCAGTCGCGGCCGCGGCGAGATGAATCTCTCGTCCTTCCCGCGCGAGCGCGATTTCCTGTCCAGCAGGCTTGCCGGCTGCAGTACCGACGGACCGTACCAGAGCTGCGAGCGGGAGCAGATCCTCGCGGCCGAACACCAGATCGGCGGGCGCGCCGATGATACCGGCGTCCACGGCGAGGAGCCGCGCCGCGGCGCTGTTCATCGTGCTGATGCGCCCGTCGGGTCCGATCGAGACCACACCGGTCGCGATACGTTCTAGGACGGTCTCGATGTAGCGGCGCCGCTCATCGAGCTCGGAGTTCTTGCGCTCCATCTCGACACGCGTGCGTTCCAGGCGTCGCTGGCTCGTCGCCAGCTCACCCGCCATCGCGTTGAACGCTTCGACGAGCGACCCGAACTCGTCACGCGTCTCCGGCTCGATACGATGATCGAGGTGCCCCGCGCCGATCTCTCGCGCGCCCGCGGCCAGCATGCCGACGGGACGCGTGATCCGTTTTGCGAGATACAGTCCCAGCCACGTCGCGCTGACAAGAATCATCAGCGTCATCATCAGGAAGAGCGACAGGTACACGCCTTCGAGGGGCCGCTTCAATACGCGCAGCTGGCTGTAGTCTTCATACGCCTCGGCGATCCGCCGCGCGTGCTGCGCGAGATCGCCCGACAGATAGTCGCTCGCGATGACGATGCCGACCGGCTTCCCGGACGCTCCGCGGACGACCACGCCCGCTCGAACGAACTCCCCGCCGCCCTCCAGCGGTTCGTGCGCCTGCGTATCGCTGCTGCCAGCCGCGATCTTCGCGGCCAGTCGATCCGATGACGCGCGCAAGTGACCGGGTGGCAGGGACGGCGACTGCAGCGCCACGATCGGAACGGTCTCGACTTTTCCGTCGGCCGTCGTCTGCAGCCGGTAGATCTCGACCATCCCTACGCGGCCGTCGGTCACGGGGCGCGACACCGCGCGATTGAGTGTGTCGAGATTCGACGACAGCAGCGCCTCCGCGGGAACGCTCGACGCCAGCTGCGAAGCCTGCCCCGCCACTGCAGCCTGCCGATCGCGGTAGAACGTCGACGCGATCGCGTTCGCGGACGTCAACACGTCAGATACGGGCTGGCTGAACCACCGCGCTGTCGTCTGTCGAATGAGCTCGCTGCCGGCCAGCAGCACGAGAACAGAGGGCACGATCGTGAGTCCGAGGAGCGCAGCGACAAGCTTCAGCCGGAACCGCGAGAACGGGAGTCCGCGGCGCCGCTCGACTACGAGCTTGATGACGTTCCGGGCAAGCACGAACCCCAGCGCCAGCAGCATCGTGACGTCCGCGATCGACAGCGCGTAGAGCACGACCTCGCTGAGGAAGTCCGGGTTGAGCCGCGTCGTGCGATCGGAAAGGCGAATGATGACCGCGAGGCTGCCCAGCAGCAGGATGATGCCGGCGAGGATCAGGCGCGGATTGTCGCGAAACGGCCGGCGCTCCGCGACAGGCGGCGCCGGCGTGCGCGGCGGCAGCTTCGGACGCGATGTGAATTCCCCGACGGTGTTCATGGACTTCTTCACAGGAGGGCCACTGTTGCCCCTCCTGCTCAGGGTTTGTTTTTCTGCAATTCGTCGATTTCGCGCTTGAATTCGCCGACGTCGCGGAACTGGCGGTAGACCGATGCGAAGCGGACGTACGCGACCTGATCGATCCGGCGCAGTTCCTCCATAATCCGTGCGCCGATCTCGGTCGTGCGGATTTCACGATCGGGACGGTCCTGCAGCTCCGATTCGATCCGGTCCGCGATCCCCTCGAGCTGCTGCACGGTCACCGGACGCTTTTCGCACGCGCGGACGAGGCCGCCGATCAACTTCTCGCGCCGGAACGGCTCGGGGCTGCCATCCTTCTTGATGACGCGATACTCGATCTCCTCGATGTGCTCGCGGCTGGTATAGCGTTTTCCGCACCCGAGGCACTCGCGCCGGCGGCGGATGCTGTTGCCTTCCTTGCTCTCGCGCGAGTCGACGACCTTATCACCCAGGTTGCCGCAGAACGGGCACTTCATGTTTGCGTCTCCGCGGCCATCTGGCGCATGCGCCCGAGGCTCAGTCCCTCGCGCGCCATGAACGCGAGGCCGAGCAGCGTCACCGGCACGAACGACACCGCGTGCAGCACGATCGCGCCGCCGACCGCGGTCGCCTCGGGCACGCCGAAAAACGTCATCACGGCGATCTTGTACATCGCGTGGAATCCACCCACCTGCCCCGGCGTCGGCATCGCCACGCCGACGACGAGCAGGGTCATCACGAGGAACGAACCCAGGTAGTCGAACGTCATATGAAACGCGCGCGACGTCGTCCAGATACCCGCCGCAATCGACATCCAGAGTGGAAACGAGAGCCCGAGCGACACGAGCAGGCGGAGCGGCTGCCGCATGACGGCGAGCCCCTGCGCGAACGACTCGACGAACGACGCGACCGCGCGCGCCAGCTTCGCCGGAAGCACGCGCTCGATTTTCAGCGCCCAGCGGCCCAGGCGATCGGGGTGGCCCGCGAGCGCGAAGAAAATGCCGAGCCCCACGAGTGAGGCGCCGGCCGCGAGAAGGCCGCCAGTCTTGACGCGCGCGTACAACGCCGGATCGCCCGCCAGCGACGCCGGATCGACGCGGAGCACGAAGACCCCGAACAGCAGCAGGACCGTCACCAGGTCCAGCAGCCGCTCGAGGATGATCGTCGCAAACGCAGCCGTCGGCGGCAACTGTTCGCGCCGCGCGAGCAGGTACGGCCGCAGCACTTCGCCGGCTCGGGCGGGCAGCAGAAAGCTCGCCGCGAACCCCATAACGGTCGTCTCGAAAGCTGTCGAAAAATGCGTGGGGCCGATGGGGGCCAGGAGGTACTGCCACCTGAGCGCCCGCAACGTATAGGTCATCAGGACGATCGCCACGCCCAAGAGCAGCAGACCGCCGTCGGCGTGCCGCGTTTCGGCCCAAACGGCGCTGAGATCTACGCCGCGGAGGAAGTAGGCCAACAGCCCAATCGTCAGCAGAAGCACGAGGGCCGCGCGAAGTCGGGACGGCATGAAGGCTATAGTCGGGATTAGAATCCGGGTGGCCGGGCGATGATCCCGTGAAACTCTACTACGGAAACTTCCGCCAAGTCTATGGGTAAACGCGAGTTAGTCCTCGTCGCGCTGTTCGTTGCGGTCGGGGTCGTGGTGTATCAATTCACCGCCCCTCCCCCGCCTCCCGGCAGTGAAGGGGTCAGTGTTGGCGGAATTTTTCAGAAGCTCAAGCGTCAGATGCACGGTGCGCGCGAAGTGGCGTCCGCGGAATCACACCAATCGCTGCCGGTCGATGTTGGCGTTCGCCTCGTTCGCATCAGTTTTCCCCAGCGAAACGACGTGACGATCGTCGGAAGCGACCGTCCCGACATCTCCGTCGAGATGAAAGTGACCGCGCGCGGGTACGACCAGGCAGAAGCGAAGGCCGCGGCGGATTCCGCGCAGGTGAAACTGGAGCGGGCCGGTGATGCCGTCGCCGTCACGACGGCGTGGGCGATGGGCAGCGGTCGCGGCGGACCGCGCTCGGGCTTTGTCAACCAGGGCACGATCACCGTCAACCTGCCCAAGCGTCTCTTCGTACGGGTGGAGCCGCACTTCGGAGAATTGATCGTTCGCGACGTCGCGGGAGTCGAGCTGATGGGATCGCGCGGCGAAACACGGCTGACCGGAATCGCCGGAAATGTCGCGCTGAGTCAAATCGGAAGCAAGCTCGAAATCGATGGCGCCGCGTCGGTGAAGCTCACGGCGCGCAACGTCAACGGCACGATCAAGCACGTCACCGGCACGCTCACGCTCGATGGGACCGGCGCTGAATTGCGCCTCGAAGATGTAGGGGGGCCCGTGGAGGTCGAAGCGCGCAACACCGAGCTGACGCTCGATGCCACAAAGATGCTGAAACCCCCGTTCCGTTTCAACGGCACTGGCGGGCAGCTTCGCGTTCAGAACCTGCGCACCGAATCACGGATCGATGGACGAAACACCGACATCGAAGTCGCGCTCGCGGCCGCCGCGCCCGTCACGATCTACAGCACCGGCGAAGAGATCATCGTCACCGCTCCACCAGTTGGTTATTCGCTCGACGCCGTCGCAACGGATGGACGTCTCGTGCTTGACGACGGCACGCTGAAACCTGCCGACGATGCTGAACAACGAGTGACCGGGGCGGTGCGCGGAGGCGGACCAACGCTCACGCTGCGCTCGACGCGCGCCGATATCCGGCTCCGCAAACCTGAGGGCAAGTAACCTAATGGGTTGTCGGCAGACAGTAGACGGGAGTGGGTAGACAGTAAACGGTAATCGGTAAACGATCGGCGTTACAATTCGCGGCTACCGTCTACCGATTACTGATTACCGTCCACTACTGTGACATCAACCGCACCGCTCCTCGAAACGTCCTTTCCCGATCTCCAACTGCACGGCCGCGGCAAGGTCCGCGACATCTATCGCGTCGGCTCCGAATCGGACAACGTTCTGTTGCTGGTCGCGACGGATCGGATCTCCGCATTCGACTACGTGCTCGGATCGGGCATTCCCGACAAGGGCAAGGTGCTGACGCAGCTGTCCGCATTCTGGTTCGAGCGCATGGGAGACCTGGTGCCGCACCACGTGCTGGAGACGGACGTGGCGAAGTATCCCTCCTCGCTGCAGCGCCATGCCGCGTCGCTGCGCGGCCGCTCGATGCTCTGCCGCCGCACGCGACCGCTGCCGATCGAGTGCGTGGCGCGCGGGTACCTGTCCGGCTCGGGCTGGAAGGAGTATCAGCAGCAAGGCAGCGTCTGCGGGATCAAGTTGCCGTCGGGACTTCGTGAATCAGATCGGCTGCCGGAACCGATCTTCACGCCCGCCACGAAAGCCGACAGCGGCCACGACATTAACATCAGCGACGACGGTGCGGCGAAAATGATCGGCCGGCCACTCGTCGATCGCGTGAAGCAGCTGACGCTCGACATCTTCAAGCGCGGATGCGCGCACGCCGAGTCGAAGGGCATCATCATCGCCGACACGAAGTTCGAGTTCGGCATTGTGGGCGACGGCAATCCGGCGACCGATGTCGTCCTGATCGATGAAGTGCTGACGCCCGACTCGTCGCGCTTCTGGCCCAAGGATCAGTACAAACCGGGGGGCGCGGTCCCGAGCTTCGACAAGCAGTTCGTGCGCGATTACCTGGAAGCGATCAAGTGGAACAAACAACCCCCCGTGCCTTCGCTCCCTGAAGCGGTCGTCGCGCGCACGCGCGAAAAGTACATCGAGGCGTTCAGGCGGCTGTCAGGCCGCGAGCTGGCGTAGGCGCCGTGCGGGAGCAGATGGAACAGCTCGTCTCCGAAATGCTCGACAAGGGTGTGCATTACGATGACGCGCGCCGCGAATTCGAGAAACTGTTCATCGCCCGCGCTCTCCAGCGATCGAAAGGCAGTCTCGGGGACGCGGCGGATATGCTCGGGCTCCACCGGAACACGGTGGCCCGAAAAATCGCCGAATATCGCATCAAACGCGCGGTGTAGTGGCGGCTTGTGAGCCGGCCGCCGGCCCTTAGCAGTCTCAGCCGTAGACTGCTTGACACCCTCCTGTCCCTTCCATAGAATTAGCAGTCGGTCAGGTCGATTGCTAAGGCACTGGGCCGGCTCACGAGCCGCCCCTACGACGGCTGGCCAGCCCTTTTTAACCAAACGGAGAGACGACGAATGGCAACAGCAACAGCGACGAAGGTGAGCATCCGCCCGCTGCACGACCGCGTAATTGTGTCGCGCATCGACGAGGGGGAGCAGAAGGTCGGCGGGATCATCATCCCGGACTCGGCGAAGGAAAAGCCGCAGCAGGGAAAGGTGATCGCAGTCGGCAAAGGGAAGGTCGAAAAGGACGGCAAGGTGACGCCGCTCGACGTGAAGGAAGGCGACACGGTGCTGTTCGGCAAGTACTCCGGGCAGGAAATCAAGATGGACGGTGAGGAGTACCTCATCATGCGCGAGGAAGAGATCCTCGGCGTCATCACCAAGTAATCCGAGGAGATTCAACAAGCCATGGCAAAACAGATTATCTACGGCGAGGAATCGCGTCAGGCCATCCTGCGCGGCGTCAACCAGCTCGCCAACGCGGTGAAGGTCACTCTCGGCCCCAAGGGGCGCAACGTCGTCCTCGACAAGAAGTTCGGCTCCCCCACCATCACCAAGGACGGTGTCACGGTGGCGAAGGAGATCGAGCTGAAGGACGCGCTCGAGAACATGGGCGCCCAGATGGTGCGCGAGGTCGCGAGCAAGACCTCGGACATCGCGGGTGACGGCACCACCACGGCGACCGTCCTCGCGCAGGCGATCTTCCGCGAAGGCGCGAAGAACGTCGTCGCCGGCGCGAACCCGATGGAGCTGAAGCGCGGCATCGAGCGGGCGGTGGACGCCGTCGTCGCCGAGCTGAAGAAAGCGGCCAAGCCGGTGAGCGGCGCCGCGATCGCCCAGGTCGGCACGATCTCGGCGAACAGCGACGACACGATCGGCAAGATCATCGCGGAAGCGATGGAGAAGGTCGGCAAGGACGGCGTCATCACCGTCGAAGAGGCGAAGTCGATGGAGACGTCGCTCGAAGTCGTCGAGGGCATGCAGTTCGATCGCGGCTATCTCTCGCCGTACTTCGTGACCGACCCCGAGCGCATGGAAGTGGTGCTCGAGAATCCGGTCATTCTGATCCACGAGAAGAAGATCAGCTCGATGAAGGACCTGCTGCCGCTCCTCGAACAGGTTGCGCGCGCGAGCCGTCCGCTGGTCATCGTCGCGGAGGACGTGGACGGCGAAGCGCTCGCCACCCTCGTCGTGAACAAGCTGCGCGGCACGCTGCAGGCGGCGGCCGTGAAGGCGCCGGGCTTCGGCGATCGCCGCAAGGCCATGCTCGAGGATATCGCGACCCTCACGGGCGGCAAAGCGATCACGGAAGACCTCGGGATCAAGCTCGAGAACATCAAGCTCGACGATCTCGGCAAGGCGAAGAAGGTCACGATCGACAAGGACAACACGACGATCGTCGAGGGCTCGGGCACGCAGCACGCCATCGAAGGGCGCGTAAAGCAGATCCGGACGCAGGTCGAAGAGACCACCTCCGACTACGATCGCGAGAAACTGCAGGAGCGCCTCGCGAAGCTCGTGGGCGGCGTCGCCGTCATCAAGGTCGGTGCGGCTACCGAGACCGAGATGAAGGAGAAGAAGGCGCGCGTCGAAGACGCGATGCACGCGACGAAAGCGGCGGTCGAAGAGGGGATCGTCCCCGGCGGTGGCGTGGCGCTGATCCGCGCCGGCACGGCGCTCGACGCGCTGAAGCTCGAAGGCGATCAGCGAGTCGGCGTCGAATTGATTCGCAAGGCGATCGAAGAGCCCTGCCGCTGGATCGCGACCAACGCGGGCCAGGAAGGCTCCATCGTCGTCTCGAAGGTCAAGGACGCGAAGGGTGATGAGGGCTACAACGCGGGCACCGACAAGTACGAGGACCTGGTGGCCGCGGGGGTCATCGACCCGGTGAAGGTCGTGCGCACGGCGCTTCAGAACGCGTCATCGATCGCTTCCCTCCTGCTCACGACGGAAGCTCTGGTTTCAGAGATTCCGGAAGAGAAGAAGGAAGGGGCCGGTGCGGGCCACGGCGGCCCGGGCGGCATGGGCGGCATGTACTAAATTGCCGATTGCTGATTGGCGACTGCCGATTAGCGATTGACGATTGCGGATTGCCGATTAACGGATTGTCGATTGGCGATCGGGCCGGCTGGAGAAGTCCAGCCGGCCTTTTTTTTGCGCTTACCTGGTGCCGACCGGGTGCTCTCCGGTCACGCGGTCCCAGCTATAACGGAAACTTGACGATATTCCGGTAGCGCCGCGGCGACACGCGTTCATCCAGACTGCGATTGCCGGAACGCGCAGCCGTGCAGGTGATCGTTCACGAGGCCCATCGCCTGCATGAATGCGTACATCGTCGTCGGTCCGACGAACGTCCACCCGCGGCGGCGCAGGTCCTTCGAGAGCCCCACTGACTCCGGCGTTGTCGCCATGGTCTTGAGCGTGTCCCAAGTCAGTTTTTTTGGACGTGACTTCGCATCCGGCTGGAAGCGCCAGACATAGCTCGCGAGCGATCCGAACTCCTCGACCAGGTCCGCGCAGCGGCGCGCGTTATTGATCGTGCTCTCGATCTTGCCGCGGTGGCGGACGATGCCTGCATCCGTGAGCAGGCGATTGACGTCGCGGCCCGTGAACTTGGCAATCTGCTCGACGTCGAAGCCGGCGAATGCGCGCCGGAAGTTCTCACGCTTCCGCAGGATCGTGAGCCAGCTCAGGCCGCTTTGGAAGCCTTCGAGACAGATCTTCTCGAACAACGTCCGGTCGTCGCGAACAGGCACACCCCACTCGGTATCGTGATACTCGATGTACATTGCGTCGCTGCGGCACCAGCCGCACCGAGCGCGCGCGTCCGGACCCAGCCACAGCCCATTCGCAATTCTCTGTGCAGTCATTTCATCAGAAGCGTAAGCTCTCAGATTATGCGCTTTCTCTTACGCCTGCTCTTGAACGGCGTGGCGGTGTTCCTCGCCGCGACGTTCATTCCCGGCATCCGCGTGTCGGGTCCCGGCGCGGCGCTTGTCGCGGGCGTCATTCTCGGACTGGTGAACGCGATCATTCGGCCCGTGCTGCTCCTGCTCACGCTGCCGTTCACAATTCTGACGCTCGGCTTGTTCATCTTCGTGGTGAACGCGATCTGCCTCGCTCTCGTAGCGTGGTTCGTGCCGGGGTTCACACTGAGCGGCTTCGGCGCGGCGTTCATCGGCGCGATCGTGATCAGCCTCGTGAGCTGGCTGCTCAACGCGATGCTGGTCGATAAGAAATGAGCGTCAGCCCGCGAAGACGCAGCAGCTCTGCCCCCGCGATTGTCGTGGCGGTCACTGTGATGTCGAAAGCGCCAGGCGCGAGCGTCACCCTGCCCAGACGGACCCGCTGCCCTGTGCCGCTCGATACCGTGCCGGACAGCTTCTGTGCGCCGAAGGCAACCGTATATGAGCCTCCGGCGGATGCGGCCGGCGCGTCGTAATTCGCGTCGACCTCGTAGGTGGTGATCGCCGGCAGGCGGACGCGCCATGTGACGTTGTCAGACATCGAAGACCACCCGAGCACGTAATCATCGGTGCGCTTGCCCGGGCCGAACCGGAGACCGCCATGCAGCTGCGCGTCGAACGCGCGCAAGGTCTCGTTCGTGAAGGAAGGCTGCAGCAGCCGGACGACGTCAGCGTCGACGGCGCCGCCGAGTTCGAGCACGACAACCGCATCGCTCCGATCCGGCGCCTCTGAGGGCAGCGCCACCGACACATCGAGAGGATTTAGCCGCGTCACGGCGCGCCGCTTCGACGCACCTTTCGCGAGGAGCCATGCGGACGTCACCGGCGTCTTCAGTCCGCCCACGACAAGACGGCCGTCCGCGGGCCAGTCGAACACGTGCAGGTACAGCCGGCTCCCCTTCAGTGTCGACTCCCCCCACGTCTGCACGGCGAGCGGCGAGCGACCCGCGCCGCGAATCGATTCGCCGTTCACCTTCCACCAGGCGCCGATGCCGTCGAGAATCGCGACATCGGCAGGATCGAACGTGCCGTCCCCCATCGGGCCGATGTTCATGAGGATGTTTCCGCCTCGCGCGACGGCCTTCGCGAGAATCCGGATGAAGTGGGAAACGGGTTTGTGCGAGCGGTCGAACTTGTTCCAGCCGTAGGATTCATTGGTCGTGGGAATGCCTTCCCAGTCCCCATCGTGCGGCGAGAACTCCGCCGGGCGATCGGCCGTCGACTCGTAGTCTCCAGCGCCGCGCATGAGACGGCCGTTCACGACGACGCCCGGTGCCATGGCGCGGACGGCGTCGAGGATGCGCTGGTTCTCCGCCGGTGGCAGCTTGTGCGGCGTGTCGAACCAGAGGATGTCGGGCTGATATTCGGCGACAAGCTCGCGCAACTGAGGGATCGCCTTACGGTCCACATACCCGCGCGCTTTGGGCAGGAACTCCGGGCGCGTCTCCCACCAGTTCGCGCCGCCCAGGAGCTTGTCGCCACCGGGATTGTTGTAGTCCCAGTCATTGCCCGGCGCATCCGCTTCTCCCCAGTCGAACGCATGGGAGTAATAGAACCCGAACTTCACGCCGTATTTCCGGCATGCGTCGCGAAGCTCGCGCATCGGATCGCGTCTGAACGGCGTCGCCTGCACGATGTTGTACGTGTTCACCTTCGTCGGCCACATGGCGAAGCCGTCATGGTGCTTCGCGGTGATGACGAAGTAGCCCATCCCGGCCTGCGCCGCGCGCCGGATCCACTCGTCCGCGTCGAACCGCGACGGGTTGAACGTCCCGGCAACTTCTTCGCGGTACTGTGCGACCGGGATCTTCAGCACGCGCTGGATGTGCTCGGCGTACCCGCCCCCCTTCCTTCCGTGGAACTCGTTGCCGAGCCCTGAGTAGACACCCCAGTGGACGAACATCCCGAAACGCGCGTCGCGCCACCAGGCGAGGCGTTCGTCGCGGGTCTGGAGCGGAGGCGATGCGGCGAAGGCACACAGGAGAGCGATCCCCAGCCCGGCGCGCCGGATCATCGACATGCGCCTGAGCATATGCGAAATCAGGTTTACTTTACCGCTTAAGTGTAGTACTCGTCCGCCGTGTCAGGAGGGCAGCGATGCGACGATTGATGGCCTGGGGCACCGCAGTGCTCGTAAGCACGTTTCAGAGTGGAGTCGCCGGCGCTCCGCCCCAGCCACCGGCGCAGGCGCAGGACTGGGGAAGTCCGGCCGTAGCGGTCCGGCACGAGGCGAGCACGTGGACGATCGCCGGCCGCAGACAGACCATCTCGCTCGCTGATGCCGATCTGTCCATTTCCATCCGCGCCGGCGCGACCTCCTGGCGTATGGTGCCCTCAGGTGCCAGAGATCTGCTCGCGCGAACGAACGGCGGCGATCAATGGTTCCGGCTGGCGGATGCCAAACAGATCCAGATCGCGCCCTGGCGAACCGGCTTCTCCACCGGCGTCAAGATTGCGCTCGGCGGTTTTACTCCACCGCGCACCGCGTCCACTGCACCGCCGGACCTCCGGCTCGTACTGACAGTGGCGCTCGAGGGCAGCGACGAGGACCTCACGTTCGACGTGTCTGCCATCGAGAGGACCACTACTGTTCGCGAGCTCAATTGGCCCACGTCCATCGACGGGCGCGCGATCGACGCTACCGTGCTCAGCCACGATGACGGCGAGCTGCTGCCGCGCGACTGGCCGAAGCCGTACTTTCCGATCCATCGCGCGAAAGAGGACACCAGCGTCATCCAGAGCAATCTGATCGAGTCGTGGTCGATGTCGTGGTGGGGCTTTCAGAAAGGGCCATCCGCGATGATCGTGATCGTCGAGACGCCAGACGACGCGGCTTACACGTTTTCGCATCCGGCCGGCGGACCGACGTCGATCGGTCCCTCATGGCGGCCGCAGCTCGGTCGCTTCGGCTACATGCGCCGCCTGCGAATAGCATTTCTGCAGCAAGGCAATTACGTCGATCTGGCCAAGCGTTATCGACGGTACGTCATGGACACAGGCCTGTTCGTGTCGCTGCGGGAAAAGATCGCGCGGACTCCGCTCGTGGAGCGACTGATCGGCACTCCCATGGCCGGCGCACGCGTGCTGCGAAACGTCAATCCCGAGAGCCCGCGCTTCGACAAGGAACATCCCGAGCGGAATCATCAGCTCACGACATTCGCCGAACAGGCGGCGCGGCTCCGGCGATTGAAGGCGTCGGGCTTTGATCGGCTCAATGTCAGTCTGTCAGGCTGGCCGGCGCTCGGGTACGACCGGCAGCATCCCGACGGCCTTCCGCCGACCGCGGAGGGGGGCGGATGGGATGGGATGAAGACGTTCTTCGACACCTGCGCGGAGCTTGGCTACACGTGCTGGCTGCACGATCAGTATCGCGACTACTATCCCGACGCGCCGTCGTTCAACAAGGACCTCGCGGTCCGCGAGGAGGATGCCGCGACACCGTCCACGCAGTTTCCAGGCACCCGCTTCCATCCGCACGACTGGAAAGACGGCGCGATCCCGATGATGAACTACTGGGACGGCGGCCCGCAGGCGTACTTGAACAACCGCTACATGCTCGGGCACGTCGAGAAGAATTACCGTTTGATCGCCGAGCACGGGATCCATCCCCGCGGCAGCTATCAGGACGTCTTCGGCTACATTCCGCCCGATCCGGACTTCAATCCCGAGCATCCGTCGAGCCGTACCGACTCGATGAGGGATCGTGCGGTCGTCATGAACTGGATCCGGCAGCACCTCGGCATCGTCGGCACCGAGGATGGTGCGGACTGGACGATCCCGTACATCGACTATGTGACGAGCCGCCTGAATCGCAATCCGGGCAGCGGCAACGACGAGACGTCGCAGGGGGCCATCGAGGTGCCGCTGTACGAGCTCGTGTACCACGACGCCGTCGTCACGTCGTACTCCGCGGACGAGCCGCGCGGCTTTCTGCACGGCAACGTGCCTTCGATGAGCACTGAGCCGCGGAATGCCGACACCGTGCGGCGGCTGGCGGCGCTGCACAAGCGCGTCGGCCTGCTGGAAATGACGAAACACGAATTCCTGGACGCGGCGCGCACGAAAGAACGAACAACATTCGCGGACGGCACGACCGTGACAGTGGACTGGAGCTCGAAGGCAGTCACGATCACGCCCGACATTCAAACGGCGGACGCGAGCCTGCCTCGCCGAAGCGGCGAAGCCGCGGACGCGGGCCTGCCCCGCCGAAGCGGCGAAGCCGCGGAGGCGGGACGCGCGGCCTGGATGCGCGATGCGCGCTTCGGCGTGATGACGCATTACCTCGCGGACTGGCGGCAGCGCACCGACAACGTCCCGATGAGCGTCGAGAACTGGAACGCGCTCGTCGACGGTTTCGACGTTGAAGGGCTGGCCGGCCAGCTCGCGGCCGCCGGCGCGTCGTATCACATCCTCACGATCGGCCAGAACTCGGGGTACTTCGCGGCGCCGAATGCAACCTACGATCGTCTCGTGGGAAACCAGCCGAGCAGGTTGTCGAGGCGCGATCTGATCGCCGACATGGCCGCTGCGTTGGCAAAGCGCGGTATCAAACTGATCGTGTACCTGCCCGCGGGCGCGCCGAACGGCGACAAGACGGCGCGCGACACACTCGAGTGGCAGAACGGCGCGCATCCGAATCTCGAGTTTCAGCGCAAATGGGAGCAGGTGATCCGCGACTGGTCGGCGCGCTGGGGCACGAAGATCGCCGGCTGGTGGTTCGATGGCTGCTACTGGCCGAACACGATGTACCGCACGCGGGAGGCGCCAAACTTCGAATCGTTCGCCGCGGCCGCGCGCGCAGGCAATCCCGCCGCCGCGGTTGCCTTCAATCCCGGCGTGGTCAGGCGATTGATCTCGGTCACGCCGTTCGAAGACTACACGGCGGGCGAGCAGAGCGACCCTGCGCGCGTCGAAATACGCCGGGCCGAAAATGGCCTGATCGACGGCGCCCAGGCACACGTCCTCTCATATCTCGGCGCGACGTGGGGCATGGGCGAGCCGCGGTTCACGAGCACGCAGGTGGTGGAGTTTACGCAGACTGTCAAGAAAGCCGGCGCCGCGATCACCTGGGATGTCCCGGTGCAGAAGAACGGCCTCATCGCACCGGCGTTCATCGAACACCTCACCGCGATCGGCAAAGCTGCCGGGCGTTAAGCGAGCTACTTGATCACAACGCTCATCGCTCCGGCCTTCGACGCGACAGCGTTGAACGCGTCGACGTCCTTCTTGAGCACGCCGGTCGCGCGCTCCATGAGATCGTCGGTCTGAGGACGCAGATCCGTGTAACGCTCCTTCACGGACTTGTTCAACCGGCGTTCGAGCTGCACGATGTTCCCGTACAGCGCAACCCACTGGTTGTCGATGCGGCCCGGGAAGTTCAGCGCATCCTGACCGGCTTCACCCTGAAGCTGCGTGATATCGCCTTCGACGCCGACGAGCTGTTCGTTCAGTTTCTTCGCGGCGGCGACGATCTCGGCGTTCGCGCCCGACTTCTCCGCAATCTGCGCGGCCTGCTGCTTTGCGTCGCGCAACTTCGCGAGCGTGTCGTAGAGCGCCTTGATCTGTCCGCCAACTTCCATCGCCATCTTCAGCTGCTCGGCACCTTCCGCTTCGGTCATCTGCGGCAGCCGCGGATCGGTGCTCAGGCGTAACGTCTGCTCCTGCGACCAGGCCCCGGAGGAGAGCTTGACGGTGTAGACACCCGGCGCGGCTTTGGGACCGCCGCTGCGGCCACCGCCGCCGCCCCACATCACGATGCGCGGCGGAACGGTGAACGGAGACTCGTACCGCGGATTCCACGTCGCCTGGTTGAGGCCGCGCTGCGCGCTGATACCCGGCGCGCCGCCGCCGAATACACCGAACCCGCCGCGGCCGCCGCCGCCCCGGCCGCCACCACCGCGCCCACCGCGCCCGCCACCCGCGGCACCTTCGGGTGACGCGGCCGGAATGGCAGCCGGCGCCTGCATCGCTGTGCCCGTGCCGGGCTCCGCCTTCGCTGTGTAGACAACCTTGCCCGACGCATCCTTCACCTCGAGCGTGACTGGCGCGGCCGGTTGATCTTTGAACCAGTAGTAGAGCGTCGGCAGCGGACCGCCCTGGCGATACGCGTCGGCGGGCTTGAAGAACGTCGCCGCCGTCGATTCCAGTCCGGCCTTCAACTGCTGCACGACCGGCAGCGCGTCCACGATCCAGAACGAGCGTCCTTCGGTCGCGACGATCAGGTTTTTCCGGTAGACCTTCAGATCCATGATCGGCGTCACGGGCAGGTTCTGCTGGAATCGCTGCCAACGCCCGCCTTCGTCGAACGAGATGTACATCCCGTGCTCGGTACCCGCGTACAGCAATCCCGGCCGATCGGGATCTTCGCGGACGACGCGCGCGTAGTCGCCGTCGGGGATGCCGTTGTTGCCGTCGGCGATCCGCTTCCACGTCTTGCCGAAATCGTTTGTCAGATAGACGTACGGCTTGAAGTCGTTGAGCATGTAGCGATACGCCGTGACGACCGCGCGGCCGGCGTTCTTCGGCGACAGATCGATGACGTTGATCGTGCTCCACTCGGGTAGGCCGGTAGGCGTGATCTTGCGCCAGTTCTTCCCGCCATCCTGAGAGATGCTCAGCAGCCCGTCGTCGGAACCCGCCCACAACAGACCCGCGGTCACCGGCGATTCCTCGACCGCGAACACCGTGCCGTAGACCTCGACGCCAGTGCTGTCGCGCGTGACCCCCTTGCCACCCGAATAATCCTGTTTCGTCCTGTCGTTGCGCGTGAGGTCCGGGCTGATCACGTCCCAGGTCTGACCGCCGTCCGCGCTGCGGTGCACGTACTGCGAGGTCATGTAGACAATGTCCGGGTTGTGCGGGGACATACGGATCGGCGCGTTCCACTGAAAGCGGTACTTCATGTCCGCTGCGCGCTGGCCGGTCTCTTCGTCAGCGTAGACGCGGACGCTCTCGCTGACGCCGCTGTAGCGATCCGTGCGCTGTATCGTGCCGCCGTAATTCCCCGCGTAGATGATGTTCGCGTTGCGCGGATCGACCGCGATGTAGCCGCTCTCGCCGCCAGCCACGCTGAAGGCGTCGGCGTTTCCCTGACTCGGCACCGCGATGTTGCTGTTGTCCTGCTGCGACGCGTAGATCCAGTACGGCCAGCGCGTATCGGTTTCGAGGCGGTAGAGCTCCGCGGTCGGCTGGTTATTCTGCGTGGACCACGTGCGGCCGCCGTCGGTTGAAACGTTTGCGCCGCCGTCGTTGCCATTGATCAGGACCTGATTGTTCGTCGGGTTGATCCAGAAATCATGGTTGTCCCCGTGGGGTGTGCCCATCGGCGTCCACGTCGTGCCGGCATCCGTGGACTTGTAGGCGCCCGTGTTCACCGCGTACGCCGTGTCCACCTGCTGCGGGTCTGCGTAGATGTGCGTGTAGTAGAACGCGCGCTGCAGCAGGTTGCGCGAGGCGTTCACGCGCGACCACGTTTCGCCGCCATCCTGCGACGTGTAGACGCCGCCGAGATCACCGGCGGCTTCGATCAACGCGTAGACGCGCTTCGGATCGGCCTGTGAAATCGAGACGCTCGACTTGCCCACCATGACGCCCTGCGGCAGCCCTTTGGTCAGCTTCTGCCAGGTGTTCCCCCCGTCCGTCGACCGGAAGATCCCTCCTTCCATGCTGGTGCTGCCCGAATCGATGGTCCACGGCTTGCGCTCGACCGTCCACATCGAAGCGAGCAGCACGTTGGGGTTCTTGACATCCATCGTTACGTCGATCGCGCCGGTTCTGTCGCTGACCTTCAGCACCTGCTCCCAGGTCTTGCCGCCGTCCTTGGTGCGGTAGACGCCGCGTTCCGGGTTCGGCCCGAAGATGTTCCCGAGCACGGCGGCGAACGCGACGTTCGGATCCTGCGGATGGATGCGGATGCGTCCGATCAGGCCGGCCTTCGGCAGGCCGATGTGCGTCCACGTTTTTCCCGCGTCGGTTGACTTGTACATGCCGTCCCCGTTCGTGACGTTTCCGCGCGGATCCGCCGAACCGGTCCCCATGTAGATGATGTCGGGGTCCGACAGCGCGACCTCGATCGCGCCGATCGTCCCGACGCCGATCTGGCCGTCGGTCAGCGGCTCCCAGCGCGCGCCTGCGTCCGACGTCTTCCACACGCCGCCGCCGGCCGCGCCCATGTAGAAGAGTCGCGGGTTCGACGGAACGCCGGTGACCGCGGTGACGCGGCCGCCGCGGCTGAACACCGCAGACAAGGGGCGATAGAACACGGATTTGTAGAGCGATGGATCGACGGTGACGTTGGCCCTGCCCTGCGCCTGCAGGCTGGTGGTGGAGGTGAGGGGCAGCGCAGCCGCCGCCGCCAACACCGCGGCGCCGGCAACGAGCGCACCGGCCCGCGACGTGAGACGTATCATGCCTGGCTCCTTCGAGAGATTTATCCGCGCATCATCTCATGGAAAATAAAAACGGCCGGCTGGGAGCACCAGCCGGCCGTATTTTCGTGCGCCTGACGGACGCTTAACGCGATACGGTTTCCTTCACGGGGAAAGACTTCGGCACTTCGAATCCCTTGCGGTATTCCCGCGTCAGGAGCTCGTTCGCCTTCTTCTCGTTCCCCTTGATCGTCTCGGCCTTGCCGTCGAACTCGAGCGTGTGGCCGACCAGATACGCGATGTTCGCGAGGTGCGGCAGCGTGGAGGAGAGGTGCCCTTCCAGGATGTCGCACGTGAGGATCTTCGGATCGCCGGCGCGGATGGCGTCGATGAAGTTCTGGTAGTGCGGGAACTCGATCGTCGTCAGACCGGTGGGCTCGACTTCCTCCTTGGTGTCGGACCCCTTTCCTTTCTCGTTCTTCGCGCCGAGCGGGCCCATGTACGACTGCCACCGGCGGCCGCTCTCGTCGATCCAGAGCCATCCCTTGCTGCCGAAGAAGATGTTGCCGATGCGGACGCCGCCTTCGTCAGGCGTATGCTCGCCGCGCGTGCCGAACTCGAGGACGGTGCCATCCGCGTACTCGAACAGTGCCGTCTGCATGTCGGGCGTTTCCTGCGCGGTCGGCTGCTCACCGAAGTAGCCGCCCATCGAGCTCACCTTGACCGGATGCTCCTGCTTGCCGAGCCCCCAGCGCGCGATGTCGAACTGGTGCGGGCCCTGATTGCCAGTGTCGCCGTTGCCGTAATCCCACTGCCAGTGCCAGTTGTAGTGGAAGCGGTTGCGGTTGAATGGCTTCACCGGCGCCGGGCCGATCCACAAGTTGTAGTCGACTTTCGAGAGGTACTCAGTGGTGTACGGCCCGTCATTACCCTTGCCGTTGACCGTGAAGGAGAACGGCGGATCCGCCGGCGCCATCGGTCCATCGGGGTACTTGCCGATGTTGGGCCGCGGCTTGAAGCAAAGTCCGCGCGCCATGTAGACCTTGCCGATGCCCCCGTCCTGCATGAACTTGATCGCCTGGATCACGGCTGGACGGCTGCGGTTCATCGTGCCGACCTGCATGATCCGGTTGTACGCTCGGGCGGCGTTCACCATCTGGCGTCCTTCCCAGACGGTGTGCGATGCCGGCTTCTCGACGTAAACGTGTTTGCCGGCCTGCGCGGCCCAGATGCTCGCGAGCGCGTGCCAGTGGTTCGGCACCGCGATCACGACGGCATCGATATCCTTGTCGTCGAACACGCGGCGCAGGTCCTGCTGGAACCCGGGCTTGAAGGTCGGCACCTTGTCGAGCACGGCCTTGTCGTTCGCGCGTGACGGATAGAGGTTGCCGTCGATGTCGCAGAGCGTCTTGATCTCGACGTTCTTCAACTGCGCGAACCCGCGCTTCAGCGAGTTGCCCTGGCTGTGAATGCCGATGTGCGCGATGACGATCTTATCGTTCGCTCCCCGCACGCGGTTCCCAACCTGCGGCGCGGCGTTCGCAAACGGGCCGAAAATGCCGTCGGCCACGACCACTCCGGCGGCGGCGGCGCCGAGGCGTGACGTGAAATCCCGGCGTGTAATGCCGTCCTCATCCTTGCGGTCGTTCCCCACGAAAACCTCCAATGCAAACCGGGCCGAAAGTGCCCGAACGGGCGCATGTTAGCACGTCCGACACCGTCATTTCCCGTGAACGTTAGCGGTAAAGTTGCGTAGAATGGCGCGCCATGCGAGTCATTCTGCCGTGCGCCGTTCTCGTCAGCGTTCTGGTGCAGACGGGTCAGGCGCCTGCGCACACAACTCATCCGGATGCGCAGTGGTTTCCCAACGCGACGCTCGGATTGTTTCTGCATTGGGATCCTGCATCCGTGAAGGGGCAGAACATCGGCTGGTCGGTGATTCCGGGACGGAAAATTGCGGCGCGCAAGACGCCATTCACGCCGGACGAGGTCGCGCGCATCGTGCGCGAGAGCGACTACAACCTCGACGGAAAACCGTGGCCGATCACTCCGCGCGAGTACTGGTCGTGGGCGAAGGATTTCAGACCAACGCAGTACGACCCTGACAAGTGGCTGAAGGCAGCCAAGGCCGCAGGTTTCGAATATGCCGTGCTCACGACGAAACATCACAACGGCTTCGCGCTCTGGCCGAGCAGGTTCGGCGGATTCAACACGACGAACTACATGGACGGACGGGATCTCGTGAAGGACTTCGTCGAGGCGTGCCGGCGCAACAACATGAAGGCCGGCCTGTACTTTTCCGGTCCCGACTGGCATTTCGATCAGGATTGGAACAATTTCCTGTATCACGGCAACGAGCACCCCGAGCTTCCCGCGCTCGACGCCGACCTGAGGCCGAGGACTCTCACGCACACGGCTGCCGAAACTGCGGCGCATCAGAAGGCCTACGCGGAGATGGTGAAGGGACAGATCGAGGAACTGCTCACGCGGTACGGAAAGATCGACGTGCTGTGGTTCGACGGAAAACCAGCGGTGCCGAATGCGGACAAGTTGATCACCGCGGAACGCATCCGCGAGCTGCAGCCGGGCATTGTGATCAACCCCCGCCTGCACGGCAGCGGCGACTATGTCACCTATGAACGCAACCTGACGCTCGCGAGCAAGGCCACAGGGTGGGCCGAGTTCTGCAACACCTGGACGAACAACTGGTCCTACGTGCCGCAGCCGTTCCGTTCGAACGGCTTTGTCCTCGGCCAGCTCGCCCAGAGCCGTTCCCTCGGCGTGAATTACCTGCTCGGAATCGGTCCGATGGCGAACGGTGAGCTGGAGCCGGAAGCGTACGCAAACATGGCAGTCGTCTCTGAATGGATGAAGGCGAACGGCGCGGCAATCAAACAGGCACGGCCGCTTGCCGACACCGAGTCCGCCTCCGTTCCGGCCACCGCCGCGGGCAGCACGCGTTACCTGTTCGCGCTGCGGAAATTCAGGGACAACGGCATGTACGACAAAGACATGCTGCCACCTGCGGATGAAACCCTCACGCTGTCCGGCGTCACAAAACCTGTCTCCGTCACTCTCCTTCGTGACGGATCTCCCGTCGCGTTCACGTACGCGAACGGCACCGTATCCGTAGCACTCCAGGCTTCGAAACGAACGAAGCTCGTGGACGTCGTGAAGATCGTTCTGTAAGACGTCCGGCCTCCGACGTCGTGATATAAGCAATCTTCCCCGGGAGGTTGGATGAAGAATCAAGCATTTCGTTTAGTTCTGCCGCTGTGCGCGGTGGTGCTGGCGGGCGCGTCTGCTTACGCCCAAGATCCGCCGACGCAGCAGGATCCCCAAGCACAGGATGTCGGCGGCGGACGTGGCGGCGCGCCGACGCCGGCGCCGGGCGGCGGACGCGGCGCAACACCCACGCGTCCCGGCAGCGCCAGCGTCGTGATGCACTACTCGATGGTGCTGCTGCCGGAAAGACCGATGGAGCCGCGCTTATTCGACGAGCGCGTGGCCTACTTCTCCACAGCGACGATCGATTACGGCCAGGACGAGCACAAGTCGGCGGAGCGCCGGTTCATTACCCGCTATCGTCTCGAGAAGAAAGATCCGAACGCGGCGCTGTCGGAGCCAGTGAAGCCGATCACCTACTCGATCGATCCCGCGACGCCGACGAAGTGGATTCCGTACTTGAAGAAGGGCGTCGAGGACTGGCAGCCGGCATTCGAGGCCGCCGGATTCAAGAACGCGATCGTCGCGAAGGAAGCGCCGTCGCCGTCGGCGGATCCGGACTGGAGCGCCGAAGATGCGCGCTACTCGGTGATCCGCTGGCTGCCCTCGACGACAGAAAATGCGGTGGGTCCGCACATCCACGATCCGCGCAGCGGAGAGATTCTCGACGCGGACATCCAGTTCTACCACAACGTCATGAACCTGGCGCGCGACTGGTACTTCGTGCAGGTCGGGCCGCTCGACAAGCGCGCGGCCACGCTACCGCTGCCGGACGATCTCATGGGCCGCCTGATCCAGTACGTCGTCTCACACGAAGTCGGACACACGCTCGGGTTCCAGCACTACGTCGAAACGCTCGGCGATCGCATCAACGGTCGCTCGGCCGCGTCCGACGATGCGCGCGCGTTCTTCCGCGGGGAGTTGAAGACGCTCGACGCGGACCTGAAGGGGGCGCTCGCGAAAACAACCGATCGCGCCACGCGCCTCCATATCGAAGACATCCAGAACCAGATCGCGCGCGCCCTGGACCCGGCAATCCAGGCACAGCCCGGCGCGGCCACGACGGGGCGCGTGGGCACGTCGATCGACGAGTTCGATGTGACCATCGCCCCTGACGCATGTTGGATCGACTATGCGATCCGGGCGCGTGGGGGGAGGCAGTAAGCAGTTGCCAGTTGCCAGTTGCCAGTTGCCAGTTGCCAGTTGCCAGTTGCCAGTTGCCAGTTGCCAGTTGCCAGTAACAGCTAAACGAAAAGGCCGGCGTCAAGCCGGCCTTTTCGTTTTTAAACTGGGAACTGGAAACTGGGAACTGGCAACTGGCAACTGGCGACTGTCAGCGCAGCGTGAACGTGAGCTCGACGGCGACCACGACCGCAACGGGTTGCCCGAATGGAGTGCCGGCGCAACCGTCTCGCCGAGCGCACGTACCGGGGCGGAAGCGCCACTGCTTCACGGCGATGACCGCCTGCTGATCGAGCCCGAGGTTCGCGTCGAGCGAGCGGGTGATTCGGATACGGTTTGGATCGACGCTGCCGTCGGGCAACACGATGGCGGTCATTTCGACGATCCCCTGCAACTTCGCGCGCATCGCATCACCGGTATAATTCGGCTTCACTTCCTTGACCAGGACCGGGTTGGTGATCCCGCTGCCGGGCTCGAAGACGCCGCCGCCGATTCCGCCGCCTTTGCCCGGCCCCACGCCGGAGCCCTCGCCAGTTCCGATTCCGGTACCTTTTCCACCGCCACCACTACCCGTGGCGCCGACGGTGGCGTCGATCGGATTCAGCGTGCCGGGCAACGTCTGCACTGCGGTCGGCGTCTGGACCGGCACCGTTACTTGAGGCGTGGGCACATCTGCGGGTTTCGGCAGCGGTTTCACGTCGGGTGGTTTCGCCGCGACGATCTCCGCCTTACGCGGCGGTTCCAGATCCTTCGGTCGTCCGCCACCGCCGCCTCCGGGCCCGGGCTTCGGCTGCGCAAGGAAGATATAGTCGAGCTTTTCGTTTGCCTGGGTTACGGTCTGGACGATCTGAGGCGTGTGAGTGAGCGCATACAGCAGAGCGGCGAAGATCGCGCCATGCACGCCAATCGACACGCTGGTGCTCTTCCACCAGCTCGCTTTGAACTGAGTTGGAACCGGCATTTCGCCAATGAGAAAGTGCGCATTGGGGCTGGCGCCCTTGAAATCTGCGTCAGACATGCCGAGAACTGCCATTGTGGCCGAGCCGCTCCTGAACCGCAACTGCAATAACGGTGCTAGCAAACGGCCTCCTGAGTTGTGGCGAAACGTCCGGCCCTTAGGACGCCGTGTCGTGCCGTTTGGTCGCAGTCGGAGGTCGGCTTGTCCGCCGTAGCCTTGGCGGAGGCGGAAGGTCAGGCTGCCAAAAGGCGGAGCATGAGGCCAAATTCCAGCGTGCGCAATAGTCGTCGTTTGAGGCCGGCATACGGCTGCCGCCCGGCGACCAAGTCGACCATCACGCTTTGGATGGCGTCGCTGCCGTTGAGCGCGTCCACCAGCAGCCGTGTGAACTTGGGCCGATAGAAGCCCGCCTTCAGTCGGGCGGCGCGGCGCAATTCCGAGTGCAGCTCTGCGCGGATTTTTTCGGCGTATGCGCCGGATGGCGAGCGCAGCTCCATCGCCTCGGCAGCCAGCTGCCCTGACCGGATCGCGAAGTAGATTCCTTCGCGTGTGATCGGATCCACGAGTCCAGCGGCGTCGCCTAGGAGCATCCAGCCGTCGCCGGCGGGCTGCTCCGCGTCGATGTCCCTCACGCCGAGCGATGGAATCGGCCAGGCGTAGCGTCGACGCACGCGTCCAGCGGCTGGCGCGTACGCATCGAGCCAGCTGTCGGTCGCGGCGTGCATATCGGCAGTTGAAGCTTCGTCCGCCTGTGCGCAGCTGCCGACGGCGAGGTGCCCCTCGCGCGGAAACGACCAGAGATATCCACGCGGCCGATCCAGGAACCCGATCGTGATCTCGCGAGTCTCGATGCCGTCGACGTAAGAGCCGGCCGCAATGGAGAGCTGGCGGCGCTCGAACGGCCTGAACACCTGCCTGCGAACCATGCCCCCCGCTCCATCCGCGCCGAACAGCCAGCGAGCCTGAACGGCTTCAGACGCGGCATGGATCGTCCACGTCGTCCCATCACGCGAAAACGATTTGACCCGCTTCGGAATGCTCTCGGCGCCAGCATCGCGAGCCTCGCCGTGCAGTGCCGCGTCGAAGCTCTCGCGACTGAAAACGCGCAGGCTCTGCGGATCGGCCAGAGACACAGTCGCCCGGCGTGCGCCGGCCTCGAACGTGACGCTGTCAATTGGCAGGCCGCCTCGAGGCGCACATCCTGCGAGCGCGGACGCGCGAGCGGTCACACCCCCTCCGCACGCCTTTTCACGCGGATGGCTGCCATCAATCAGTGCGACGCGGGCCCCCGACCGCGCGAGCACCCGGGCCGCAACCGCCCCCGCGGGCCCCGCACCGACAATCGCTACATCAAACCGTCGCATCTATCTCCCTTCCGTCTTCCGTCTTCCGTCTTCCGTCTTCCGTCTTCCGTCTTCCGTCTTCCGTCTTCCGTCTTCCTACTTCGCCAGATACCCATCCCTGGCCCGGACGCGCACGTCCGGCCGCGTGACGCGCACGGTGATCGTGCGCCACTGCTCTTCGCCGCTCAAGATCGGACGCGACGGAGCGTAGCCGAGCAAGTACTGGTGGCGCAGCTCGTTGGCGATCGTACGCACCGTCGTGTTCAACTGCTCCGGATCGGCAGGCTGGAACGAGCGGCCGCCAGTTAGGGATGCGAGCTCGGCGAACAGCGCCGGACGGCTGCGGCCGAATGCGACGGGATAGACCATGACGTCCGAACGCCGCGCACGATCGAGCGCGTCGGATGCCGACGCCTTGCTGTACCGATCCGTCCCGTCAGAGAGCAACACCAGCGCGCGGCGTCCTTTCGCCGCCTGGATCGCGTCCATCGACTCGATGATCGCGTCGTGCAGGCCTGTGGTCCCCCACGGCTTCAGCGATGCGAGCGCACGCTGCTGCCCGGCGCGGTCAGTCGACAGCGGCGAGACGACTTCGATCTCCGATCCGATCGCGACGATCATCGACTGGTCGGCGGGACGCAACTCCCCGAGGAACGTGCGCGCGGCGCTGACGGCCTTCGGCAGCTGCTTCGCGCCCATGCTGAAGCTGCGATCGATTCCGACGGCCACGGAGAGCGGAAAGTCCCCCTCCGCGAACACCGAGACGGTCTGCGGACGGCCATCTTCGAGAACTGTGAAGTCCTCGCGCCGCAGTCCGCTGACCGGATTGCCCTCATGGTCGATCGCGGCGGCGTACACCTCGACGACATTGACGCCAGAGGTGAATTGGCCCGCTGCCGGGCTGCCCAGGCCTGACAGGAGGAGGAAGAGAGTCGCGGACAGCGCGAAAATGGTACAATCGGCGCGTCCCTTAAAAGAGGAAGGCAACACCATGCTGGGCCGCGTCGGAATCCCGGAACTCATCATCATTGTCATGATCATCATCCTGATCTTCGGGGCAAATCGCTTGCCGGAGATCGGTCGTGGGATCGGCAAGGGCATCCGCAACTTCAAGGATGCGACCAAGGACGGCGGCCAGAACGGCCCGACGGCCTAGAGGATCACGCGCGCGTCTCCCACCCTGCGGGTGACGCGCTCCCGGTCCAGCCACTCGAGGAGCGGGATGGCGTATTTGCGCGAAATCCCGTAGCGCTCCTTGAAGCCGGCCACGTCGACTTTCGCTCCCGCCTCTCCTTTCAGCGCCCGAACCTCTTCCTTCAGCCGCTCCAGCGATTCCTGGTGAAACAGGAGTGTGTCCACTTTCACCAGCCTTTTCTGTCTCTGCAGCAGTTTCGATATCCGCTCGGCCGTGGCCGGCGGAACACGCGCCGACGCGGCCGCAGTCGCCACATCCGGCGGTGCGAGCCCCGCGTCGCGGAACACGCGATCGAGCTCGACGTGCGCGCGAGTTTCTTCGGGTGTGAGCGACACGCCCTGACCTGGCAGCGCCAGCCGCTCGCGCCCCGTGAGCTTGCCGGCGGCGGCCAGTCCCGTCACGACGGCGTCGAACAGCGCCGCGGATGCGTGCCCGAACACTCTCTCGCGCGCCTCCTCCCGGGGCAGTCCTTCGGACATCGGGTGAGCCTTGTGGTGATCGGTAATGGCCGCGAGGAGTTGCGCGTCCAGATTGCGAACCAGGGCTGCTGAAAAGAGCTCCCCTTTCACGTCGATCACGCGACCCGCGGCCACAAGGCGCGCGGTAATCGCCGATGCCTCGCTAGGGGTCGCGCCGACGCGGCGCGCGAGCGCGTCGATGGTCATTCCTGCGCCGCGCCATTCCTCGATGAACGCCAGTGCCGCGCTCTCGTCGTCCGCATCCAGTCGCGCAAAGCGCGCCGCGGCCATCTCGTTTCTGATCGGCGATCGTGCCGGCAGCGGATCGATTATGCGGCCGCCGCCGATCGTCACGGATGGTGAGTACTGCCGCAGGATGAACCGGTCGTCGCGCGTAAGTACGGCCGGAGCCTCGAGGCGGATTCGCGCGTACGCGCGCCCTCCCGGAAGCACCTCCGCATGTTGCGCAGCCAGCGCGACCCTGCCGAGCAACTCGGTCGTGCCCTGATGAAAGCGCACGCGCGCGCCGTGGCGTAGCGGCCTGGCGTCGGGCAACAGATCGATCACGGCATCGAACCGTCGCGTCTCTTCGAACGATCCTTCACGCGTCAGTGTCTGCCCGCGGCTCACGTCTTCAACGTCAACGCCGCCGAGGTTCACCGCGACGCGCCGTCCCGCGCCGGCGGACGGCTGCGCCGCGCCGTGCACCTGGACGCCTCGCACCTTCACGCGGCGGCCACCCGGCTGCAGGACCATCTCGTCATCAACGGCGATCGTTCCGCTCGTGAGCGTCCCGGTCACGACCGTGCCGAAGCCGCGCATTGAGAAGACGCGATCGATGGGAAGCCGCGGCGTGCCTTGCGCGACACGGCTGCGAACATGGGATGCCACCGACAGCAGAGCCTCGCGCAATGCATCGAGCCCCGCTCCTGTCCTGGATGACACGGCGACGATCGGCGCGTCCGCGAGCAGCGACCCCGTGACGAGCTCCTGTGCCTCCGCCCGAACCAGTTCGAGCGTCTCCCCATCCACCAGGTCGGCCTTGGTGAGCGCGATCAGGCCGGTGGGTATTTCGAGCAGGCGGCAGATGGCAAAGTGCTCGCGCGTCTGCGGCATCACGGACTCGTCCGCGGCGATGACGAGCAGGACGGCGTCAATCCCGCCCACGCCGGCCAGCATGTTCTTCACGAACCGCTCGTGCCCCGGCACGTCGACGAACGCGAAATCCACGTCGCCGATCCGCGCGTGCGCGAACCCGAGGTCGATCGTGATCCCGCGCGCCTTCTCTTCCTTCAGGCGATCGGGATCCGTGCCCGTCAATGCGAGGACAAGGGAACTCTTCCCATGATCGATATGTCCGGCAGTGCCTATCACAATCGAGCGAGACACTATCGCCTGCGCGCGGAGCGCTCTTTCTTCCCCGAACGCTGCTTGCGCTTGCCCGCCTTGAGGTGGCGCTCGGACTTTGGCTCCGCCCTGCTGCGCCGCGGTCCTCGATTCTCCTCGGACTTCCGCACGCGCGCGAGAACGTCCGTGAGGCCGAGGTCGATCATTCGGCGCTCCCTGTCCACCTTGATCACCTGCACGCCCACACGATCGCCGAGGCGATACACGCGTCCCGTGTTCTCGCCGCGCAGAATGTGCTGCCGCTCGATGAATCGGTAGTAGTCGTCGGCCATCGTCGACACGTGGACCATGCCCTCGACGAAGTGTTCGATCAGCTCGATGAACAGACCGAATGCGGTGACGCCCGTGATGTAGCCCTCGAACTCGTCGCCGACCTTGTCCGCCATGAAGCGGACCTTCTTCCACTGGACCAGCTCGCGCTCCGCGTCGTTCGCGCGGCGCTCGCGCTCCGACGTGTGGCGGGCAATCTCCGGCAAATCTTCTGTCAGCTCCTCGTTGCGATCGTTCGACATCCCCTGCCGCGACTCACGCAGGGTCCGGTGGACGATCAGATCGGGATAACGGCGGATCGGCGATGTGAAGTGCGTGTAACTGCTCGCCGCGAGGCCGAAGTGCCCCATGTTCGATGGGTCGTAGCGCGCCTTCTGCATCGTCCGCAGCATCAGAAACGCGATCGGCTTCTCTTCCGGCTTGCCCGCAATGCGCTCGACCAGCTTCTGGAAGTGTCGCGGCCGCACGGCATTGGGCGCCGTGCCAAGGCTGTAGCCCATCGTTGCGACGAAGTCCTCGAACTGCTCCACCTTCAGCGGATCCGGTTGCTCGTGGATGCGATAAAGCGTCGGGACTTCGTTGTCGTCGAGATGCTGCGCGACGGTCTCGTTCGCCACGAGCATGAATTCCTCGATGAGGCGATGCGCGACGTTGCGCTCGAGCGCGATAATCTCCTCGACGAGCCCTTCGTCATCCAGAATGATCTCCGGCTCTTTGAGGTCGAAATCGATCGAACCGCGACGCTTGCGCCGGCCGTTCAGGATCTTGAACAGGTCCTCCATCAACTGGAACATGTCGACGAGAGGCGCGTACTTTTTGAGCAGGACTGGATCGCGGTCTGTCAGGATGCCATTCACGTCGGTGTACGTCATTCGTGCGTCGCTGTGAATGATGCCGTCATGGATCTCGTACCGAACGACGTCGCCACGCCGATCGATTTCCATCAGGCAGCTCTGGACGAGCCGATCGACGTTCGGATTCAGACTGCAGAGTCCGGTCGAAAACTCCGACGGAAACATGTGGACCGCACGCTCCGGAAAATACACGGAGGTCGACCGCTCGTAGGCCTCCTCGTCGAGTGCGCTGCCTTCGGGAACGTAGTGCGCGACGTCGGCAATGTGTACGCCCAGCCAGTAGTTGCCATTCGGCAGCTTCTCGATGGTGATCGCGTCGTCAAAGTCGCGCGCGTGCTCGCCATCAATGGTGACCGTCGTGAGCGGGCGGAAGTCTGTCCTGCCGCGCAGGTCCTTCTCTTTCACCGCGCCGCCGAGACGCTTCGCCTCTTCGATCGCCTCCTCGCCGTGCTGGTCGGAGATGCCGTACTTGCGGATGATGATCTCGGTGTCGACGCCCGGCTCCTCGATGTCGCCCAGAACATCGAGCACGCGGCCGAGCGCGCTGCGTGTCGGTGTCGGATAACGGGTGATCTCGAGAACGACCATGTCGCCAGGCTTCGCGTCCTGCCGCTGATCGGTCGGGATCATCACGTCCATAATCACGCGCCGGTCGAACGGCACGAGGAATCCCATGCCGGACTCGTCTACCTCGAACCGGCCGACGATATTCGACGCTCCTCGTTCCAGGATGCGGACGATGCGTCCCTCGGCGCGGTCGTCCCGCGTGTGCTCGACCCGCGCGACGACGCGATCGCCGTGCATAGCTTGATTCAGATTGGCGCCCGCGATGAAGATGTCTCCGCTGACCCCTTCGACAGGGCGATCGGGGAGGACAAAGCCGAAGCCGCGCGGGTGCGTCTGCACGCGGCCGACCACGAGGTTCATGCGATCGGGCAGGCCGAAACGATTGCCGCGCGTCTGAATCAGGTGACCGGCATCGACGAGGCCATTCAGCAGCCGTTTGAGGGTCGCGCGCTGCTCGCGCGGGATCTTCAGCTTCTGCACCAGTTCCCGGGCGGTGGCCGGATGGTCCAGACGGTCCCGGATCGCCGTCAGCAACTGTTCGCTATTGAGCATTGAATCCATTCTACTTTTCCCAACCCGAGTGCCGGCTCAGCCCTCTACACATCGTGTGACCGCCACGGAGCTGGCCGCTGACCCGGATTTGCCGCTCGTTCGCCGGGCCCAGGCCGGGGATGTCGATGCGTTCGGCGACCTCGTGGAACGGAATCGCCGGGCGGTGTTTCGCGCCGCGCTCGCGGCGGTCGGGTCGGCAACCGAGGCGGATGACGTGGCGCAGGAGGCGTTCGTGACGGCCTTCCAGAAGTTGAACGGGTTTCGCGGCGAGTCGTCCTTCAAGACGTGGCTGCTCGCAATCACCTGGCGGAAGGCGATCGATCGGCGGCAGAGCGTGACGCGATGGATGCAGCGGCTGGCCTCGCCGAACGCCGGCGACACGCCGGAAGGCTGGGATCCGATGCAATCGCTGCCGTCGGGCGCGCTGTCGCAGGAAGACGCATTGCTGACGTCGGATCTGCAGCGGCGGCTGCGGCCGCTCGTCGCGTCGCTGCCGAAAAAGTTGAGAGATGCGCTGCTGCTCGCCGGTTCCGGCGATCACAGCTACGAAGAGATCGGGCACTTGTTGAAGATTCCTGTTGGGACGGTGAAGTGGCGCGTGTCTGAAGCACGCAAGGTGTTGAAACAGAAGATGGCTGCGATGGGGTACTCGGATGTCGGCTGACGAAGGCGGGCCTGCCCGCCGTAGCCTTGGCGGAGGCGGGCCTGTCCGCCGTAGCCTTGGCGGAGGCGGGAAGTTCGACGCCGCAATCGACCGCGCGGTGCGCGAGGTGCTCGACGTCGAGCCGCGTGCGGATCTGCGCGAACGCGTATTGCGGCGGATTGAGGCAGGTGGCGGTTCCAGTGCCTTAGTGGCTTCCGCCTTCAGGCGGAAGATCCTCTGGAGCGTCGTCCCGCTCGCGGCAACTGCGGTCCTCATCGTCGCGCTTCTTCCGTCGAAAGCGCCCGTATCGCCGCCGGATACGGCGCGTGTCGCCGGCATCGAAACGCGGGGAACGCCGGCGAATCCATCATCAGCGAGCGTCAGCATGCCGAGGGCTGCGCGAGCGAGCGCGCCGTCGCATGCCGTCAGATCGAGACGCGCTGCGCGGACGCCGCACGCGGCGGAGCGCGTCGTAATCGCCGCGACGGTCGATCCCGCGACGGGCGCGATGAGCCATATTGCGCCGCTCGAGACGATCACGCCGATCGAAGTTGCGCCGATGGCGCGGCACGTTATTGCGCCCGCGGAAATCGCGGTGCGTCCGTTGGACCCGATAGCCGAGGTGCAGGTCGCACCGTTGAATCCGCCCGCGCGGCGGAATTGAGGAGCGTATGTTGAAGAAGGTTGTAAGCGTGATGTTCGCCGTGGCGTTCAGCGCAGCGGCCGTGGGCGCGCAGACTACGCCGGGGGCCGCCGCGCAGAAGCCCGGGGAGACGAAACAGAAGCCAGCCGCGGCCGCCGTCAAGGCGGCGCCGGCGCCGCCGGCGCAGCCGTTCAACATCCGTATCGAAGTATCGATCACGGATCAAACCGGCACCAACCAGCCGGCCAAGAAGGTCGTATCGATGATCGCGAGCGACCGCCAGAACACCAATATCCGGAGCAGCGCCAGCGTCCCCGTCAAGATGCCCGGCAGCCCCGCGAGCTATAACTACCGCACCGTCACGATCAACGTGGATGCCCGTCCGTCAATCCTCGTGAAGGAGCCCGGCAGCAAGGTGCTCGTCAACCTCGGGCTCGAATACATGCCAAAGGCGGTCGGCAATCAGGAAGAGATCGAGCCAGGCATGGCATCACTCAGCCAGCGACTTGCGCTGATCCTCGAGTCCGGCAAACCAATGGTCGTCTCACAGGCGGCAGACCCGGTGTCGGACCGCAAGATCACGGTCGAAGTCACCGCAACGATCCTGAAGTAAGCACGATCTGCAGGTCGCCGACGTTCGTCTGCGTCGGCCCGGTGACAATCAAATCGTCGAGTTCTTTGAACAACGAATACGTATCGTGGGCCTGGAGCGCGCGTGCCGCGTCCAGGCCCTTATTGCGCGCGCGAGCGATCGTCGTTGAATCGGCGATTGCACCGGCGGCATCGGTCGGGCCATCGATTCCATCGGTGCCGACGCTCGCCAGCACGTAGTTGGTCAATCCCTCGAGATGGGCGGCGGCGGCAAGCGCGAACTCCTGGTTCCGCCCGCCCCGGCCGTAATTCCCCTCCATCGGCAGCTTCACGGTCGTCTCTCCGGACGCGATGATGCATAGCGGCCCCGCCGCCTTCCTTGCGGCCGCGGCGGCATGCGCGGCGAATGATGCGGCCGCGTCGCGCGCTTCTCCCAGCACCGGCGGCTCGATCACGTCGACCGCGTAACCAAGCCGCTCCGCCGCCTCACGAGCGCCCTTCATTGCATCGCGGCGCGAGCCGGCAAGGATGAACTGCGCGTCTACGGATGCGGAAGGATCGACGGCGGTGGGCCCGGAGCCGATCACGGCCGGGTCGTCCTCGATCGGTGCGTGCACGTCAGAGATCGCGAACGTGACCGACCGCCCCGCGCGTACGGCGAGCTGCCCGCCTTTGATTGCAGACAGGCGCTTGCGGATCGCGTTCATCTCCGCGATTGGCAGTCCGCTCCGAAGCAGCCGTCGAGTGACCTCGATCTTCTCTTCCAGCGTCACTCCCTCTGCGGGCGCGGCAAGCATCGCCGACGCGCCGCCGGACAGCAGTACGACGAGGGTTTCCCCGCGCTCGCGATTGGCATCCGCCAGGCTCAACGCACGGGCTCCGGACGCGAAGCTCTCTGCATCCGGCAGGGGATGCCCTCCGCGCGCCACCAAAAGCTCCCGCGTGCGCGCGCCGTAGCGCGCCATGAACGCGTCGGCCATCCGCTGCGCGGCCTTACCGGCGGCGATGACGTTGAAGATTTCCGGGCCTGAAAATGGATGCGCGGCGAGCGCGCGCGTGAGGAGCGTGGCGGAATCGCAGGCGTCGAGCGCCGCGTGAAGAATAATCCGAAGATCGTCGAGAAGGGTCAGTGATAGTTCTTCGGATCCGACCAGCCGGACAGGTTCGTCACGACGTCAAACTTCCGAAGCAGCGTGCTCATCACCTTGTCCGCGTCGTCTTTCGCGCAAAGGTGTTCGAGCTGATTCAAGATGCGCGCGATCGCGCCGTCGGCGTCGGTGATCGCTCTTTCGGAGTAGTACTCGCGCTGGAGCGCCAAGCACTCACGGTGCTTGAGGAACTCCTCGCGATAGAAGTCGGCCAGAACAGGAGCGCTCGAAATCCCAACCGGGCTGACAAAGCGTGCCATGCGACTCCTCGCCTGGGACATATGCTGACGGATAGATCGAGTCTAGACGCGCATCCGGGTTCGTGTCAACGGATCGGTAAAAGCTCAGCGGACCGCTCGCGCGACCACGAAGCCACCCAGGCACCCAAGGGCCATCCCGCCGACGACGAGCAGCAGCAGGATTTGCGTAGGCACGAATGCGACGCCGGTGAGTCCCACCGCGTCGGCCAGGAAGGCGCCATAGCGGGCGCGGATCGCCGCAAATGTCGCGAGCAATAGGGCTACGGCGACGACGGCCCCCATGCCCCCTTGTATCAATCCCTCCGCAATGAATGGCCCGCGGATGTAGGCAAAGGGAGCGCCGACCAGCTGCATGATTTCAATTTCGTTACGGCGCGCCATGGCGGTCAGCCGGACAACGTTGGCGACCGTCATGGCGCTGGCGAGCGCCATCAGCAGCACGATGAGGAGACCGACCCCGCGGATCGCGCGGATCGTGGAACTTAACCGCGCAATCCAGGTGCGGTCGTAGCGGACGTCCGCGACACCCGCGACACCGTTGAGCGTCGCGGCCATGTTCTCGACCGCGCCGGGGGAGGACTGCGCCTGCGGGTTGAGACGGACCGCGAAGGACGCAGGGAATGGATTTCGCTCCAGGCTGGCCGCGGCGGCCGCGAGATCCGGAAAGTCGCGCGCGAATTCTTTCTTCGCCTCGTCCTTCGAATAGAACTGCACGCTCGCGGTGAGACCGCTCTTCGTAATCAGGTCATTTACGACCGCGACCTGGTCGGGCTGCACGTCATCGCGGAGGTAGACGGCGAGCTCCGCGGCGTCCGTCCACCTGCCGACCACGCGCTCGATGTTCGCATTCACCATCAGGAAGAAGCCGAGGACGAAGAGTCCGGCTGCGATGGTCAGCATCGAGAGCACCGCCGCACGGCGGCTGCGCCAGAGGCTCTCGCCGGCTTCGCTGAAGAAGTACGAGAGCGCGCGCATCAGGCGACCTCCACGACACTGCCGCGATCGAGCGTGAGCGTGCGGCGTCCCACCCGGCGAATCAGTTCGCGATCGTGCGTCGCGACGAGGACCGTCGTCCCGCGCGCGTTGATCTCGCGAAAGAGATTCATGATTTCGAGCGAAAGGTCGGGATCGAGGTTACCGGTGGGCTCGTCTGCGAGGATGATCACCGGATCGTTGACGAGGGCGCGGGCGATCGCGATGCGCTGCTGCTCGCCGCCGGACAGCTCCAGCGGGAACGCGTTCATGCGGTGCTGAAGGCCGACCCATTTGAGCACTTGGAACGTCCGCCGCTGCTGTTGCGAGGCCGCCATCCCGAGCACGCGCGGCACGAACGCGACGTTGTCGAGCACGGTCTTATTGGGCAGCAGCTTGAAATCCTGGAACACGAATCCGATCGAGCGGCGATAGGCCTGCACCTGGCGCCGCGACAGTCGCGCGAGATCGCGTCCGCCGACGAGCAGCCGCCCTTCCGTGGGAATGTCTTCGCGCAGCAGCAATCGGAGCAGCGTCGACTTGCCGGCGCCGCTCGGGCCGGTCAGGAAAACGAACTCTCCCTTGTCGATGCGCAACGACAGTTCGCGCAAGGCATACACGCCGCGCGCGTACATCTTGGAAACGTTCTGCGCTTCGATCACGGTTTCACCGCCGGCATGCCGAGCACGCGGCGCACGCTTTCGTTGACACGTGCCGGATCGGCCTTCCCCGCCGTGGCCTTCATGACCTGCCCGACCAGGAACCCGAACGTCTTGATCTTGCCCGCGCGATACTCCGCGACCGTTGCTGCGTGCCCTTCGAGGACGTCGACGACGATTTTGTCGATCGCGTCCTGATCGTCGATCTTCGCGAGACCTTCGGCGCTGACGATGTCAGCTGCGCGGCGGCCGGAGCCGTACATTTTCTCGAACACGTCCTTGGCGATGGGCCCGGTGATCGTGCCTTTGTCAACGAGCGCGATCAGCTCCCCCAGCGCGTCCGCTTCGAGCGGGACGCGCTCGATCGGATCGCGGGTTTCATTCAGTTTCCGCGTGAGCTCTCCCATGACCCAGTTGCTTGCGGCCTTTGGATTGCCGCTGGCGGCTGCGACCCGCTCGAAATAGTCGGCGAGTGCCATCGACTGCGTCAGCACACCCGCGTCGTACTCGGGAAGCTTGTATTCGGCGACGAAGCGCGTGCGCCGCGCGCCGGGCAGCTCGGGCAGCGTCCTGCGGATCTGTTCGACCCACGCAACGTCCAGCACCAGCGGCGGAAGATCCGGCTCGGGGAAGTAACGATAGTCGTCCGCTTCTTCCTTCGTGCGCATGACGGTGGTGCGTCCCGACGCCGGATCGTAGAGCCGTGTCTCCTGCACGATGCGCGTGCCGTCCTGCCGCGCCTTGACGTGCCGGTCGATCTCGAACTCGATCGCGCGCTGGACGTGGCGGAAGGAGTTGAGGTTCTTCAGCTCTGTCTTCACGCCGAAGGCCAACTCGCCGGCGGGGCGTACCGAGACGTTCGCGTCGCAGCGCAGGCTGCCCTCTTCCATGTTTCCGTCGTTAACACCCAGCGCCACGAGGACTTCGCGCACGCGGCTGAACGCCTGCGCCGCGTCGGCGGCGGACCGCAGGTCGGGCTCGGTGACGATTTCGATCAGCGGCACGCCGCTGCGATTGAAATCGAGGTGCGTCCAGCGCGATGCGTCCGCCTGGACGTCGTGCAGCGACTTGCCCGCGTCCTCCTCCAGGTGGATGCGCGTGATGCCGACGCGCACCGCCCGGCCGTCGGCGCTGAAGGAGATCTCCCCGTCCGTCGCGAGCGGCCGATCGTACTGGGAGATCTGGTAGCCCTTCGGAAGGTCCGGATAGAAATAGTTTTTGCGCGCGAAGATGGATTCGGTGTGGACGCGGCAGCCGAGCGCAAGGGCGGCGCGCGTCGCGAGCTCCACGGCCCGCCCGTTCAGCACCGGCAGCGCACCGGGAAGCCCGGCGCACACCGGGCACAGCGCGGTATTCGGCTCGGCGCCGAAGCGCGTAGAGCAGCCGCAGAAAATTTTGGTGGCGGTCAGCAGCTGCGCGTGGATTTCGAGTCCGATGACCGGTTCAAACGAGAGCACTGCCGCAGATTGTACACGGGCTAGCCCTGAACCAGGCGTTTGAACGTCGCGACCACGACGGGGTCGAACTGCGTGCCGGCGCAGCGTTCGAGCTCCAGCACCGCTTCGCGCGCGGTAATCGCGTCGCGGAACACGCGCGGACGCGTCATGACGTCGAACGCATCGGCGACGCAGATGATCCGGGCACCGAGGGCCACGTCCGCCTCGTGGGATCCGTTGGGAAAGCCGAGGCCGTCCGGCCGCTCGTGCGCGTCCCGCACCAGCTCCGACGCAGCGGCGAGGTAGGGCACGCCGGCGATCAGCTCCGCGGCAATCTGCGGATGCTGCCGAATCAGGTCGAGCTCCTCGAGGGTGAGCGGCGCCGGCTTGCGCAGAACCGCTTCCGGCATCGCCAGCTTGCCCACGTCGTGCATCAACGCCGCGCGCTCGATCGCCTCCATTTCAGCCGCATCGAGCTTCATCGCGCACCCGACGCTCGCCGCCAGCGCCGCGACACGATAGGCGTGCGCGTACGCGTCCCGATCGGCAAGCGTGAGGACGGACAACAAGCCATCGAGCGCCGCGTCGGAGTCGATCGTCAGCGCCGACAAGGCGTCGGATAGCCGCTTGCGCTTGATCTCTACTTCGCGCTCGAGCGTCTCGCGCCAGCGGCGCGAATCCCACGCGGCCTTGTGCCACTCGAGACCGCGCGAGACCGACTCGCGCAGGCGATCGCGGCCAAACGGCTTGGTGAGGTAATCGATGACACCCTGGCGCAGGCTGGTGACCGCGGAACCGACGTCCTGCACGCCCGTCGCCATGATGACCGCCGTCTCGGGAGAATCGTGGCGGATCTGGTGCGCGAGCCACAGCCCGTCGTGCCCCGGCATTCTGATGTCGCACAGCGCCACGGCCGGCGCGCGATCGTGCACGCGCTGCAGCGCTTCCTCCGCATTCGCGGCAGTGCGGACGTCAAAGCCGCCGCTCGCGAGCCAGCGCGCGATCAACTCGCGAACACCAATTTCGTCGTCTACGACCAATACCGAATCGGTGCGCATGCTCGCGCCCGGAACGGATTCGGCTGGATAGTCCATGTCGTCATGGACTGCAAGGCGCTCGCCACCCATCAGTGCACGAAAGGCAGGGAAATTCGAGCCGCACGCACACGCGATGCGCAGTCGCGTGCGCGTACGCACAGCTGACGCACAGCTATGCGCTCACAGCTTCGACGACGGGCTCGCGGCGGCGGACGATCGTGTCCCCCAAGTCGAGCCGTTCGAGCCGGCGGTACAGCGCGCGGCGGCTCAGACCGAGCATCCGCGCCGCCGCCTTCTTGTTGCCGTGCGCGCGCAGCAGTGCGCGCTGGATGTGCTCGCGTTCGACGTTGACGAGCAGGTCGTCCATCGGCGGCGCCTCCGACTTCGGCGCTGATGACGTCACGACGCGCACCGCCGTATACGCGACCGGCGGCATGCTGACCGCGAGCTCCTTCTCGGTGATGAAATCGCCGTCGGCGAGGATGCACGCGCGCTCGATCACGTTCCGCAGCTCGCGAACGTTGCCGTCCCACGCGGCGGCGCCCAGCAGCCGCTCGGCGCCGGGCGTGAGGCCGACCAATGGCTTCTGCAGCCGTTCCGCCGTGTCGCGCACGAATGCCGCCGTGAGGTACGGGATATCCTCGCGCCGATCGCGGAGCGGCGGCAGCTTCACTTCGACGATATTCAGGCGATAGAACAAATCGCTTCTGAAGCGGCCTGCCGCCACTTCTGCACGGAGATCGCGGTTCGTCGCGGCGATCACGTGCACGTTCACACAGCGGGGATCCAGCGACCCGACGCGGTGCACCTCGCCGAGCTCCAGGACGCGCAGCAGCTTGGCCTGCACGCTCAACGGCAGCTCGCCGATTTCGTCGAGAAACAGCGTGCCGTTGTCGGCCAGCTCGAAAAGCCCCGGCTTGTTGTCGCTGGCGCCGGTGAACGCGCCTCGGACGTGCCCAAAAAGCTCGCTCTCGAACAGCGTCTCGACCACGGCCGAGCAGTTCACCGTGACGAAACGTTTGTCCTTGCGCGGACCCGTGCGGTGCAGCGCCCGTGCCACGAGTTCCTTGCCCGTGCCGGTCTCCCCTGTGATGAGGGCGGTACGCACGTGCGGCGCGAGCCGCCGGATCATGCCGAACAGTTCCTGCATGATCGGGCCGCGGCCGATCATGCCCGCGAATTCGAGCCGCCGCGCGACGTCGCTCTCAATCGACAGCAGATTGCGCCGGCGCTCAATATCGTCACGCACGCTGGCGAGCAGTTGCTCGAGCCGGACGAAGTCGAGCGGCTTGCTCAGGTAATCGGTGGCCCCGAGCTTGATCGCCTCGACGGCCGTCTCGACGGATGCATAGCCGGTCATCAGCACCGCCTGGCACCGTGGATCGAGGTCGCGGATCGCGCGCAATACGTCGAGACCGCCGACGTCGGGCATCCGCAAGTCCACCAGCACGAGATCGGCGCGGCGCGTGTGCAGCTGCGCGATCGCCTCGCGGCCGCTCGAGAACGTCACCGCTTCGTAGCCCGCGCGCTGCGCGAACCGCCCAACCACGTCGAGAATGCCTTGTTCGTCGTCGACGACGACGAGCAACGGCCGCTGCCCGCTCATACGCACTCCTTCGAGATACCGCGCAGCAACGCCGCGCGCAACGCTGACAATTCGAATGGAGGGGCGACCCCCTCCATGCCCGCCGCTTCCGACATCAGAATCACCGCCGCCTGCTGCGCGCCCGCGGCAAGCGTGCTGCGCCAGCCCTCGAGATCGGGCCCGACGAGCGCATGGTCGACCAGCGCCACGTCGATGCCGGCCGCCAGGCGCTCGCGCGCTTCGGCGGCGCTCTCGGCCGTCACGACCGAGTGTCCCCATCCGCTCAACGCCGCGGCGACGTAATCGCGCTCGGTCTGATCGCGATGCGCGACCAGCGCACGGACCACCTCGTCTTCACCGCGCGCCGGCAACACGACCTTGAACGTCGTCCCCTGCCCGACGCGGCTCTCGACCGAAATCTGGCCGCCGTGATCGCGGACGATGCCGTAGCAGATGCTGAGACCGAGACCGGTGCCTTCTCCGACTTCGCGCGTCGTAAAGAACGGATCGAAGATGCGCCGCAGGTTTTCTTCCTGAATGCCATGGCCGGTGTCGGCAATGAAGAGCTCCACGGCGCCGGCATCAGGAACGCGACGCGCGCCGACGCGAATGCGCCGCACCGTCCGCGCCCGCATCGCCTGCTCCGCATTGAGCAACAGGTTCAACAGCGCCTGCTGCAGCTGTCCGCCGTCGCCGAGCACGGGCGGCAGTCCCGGCTCGAAGCTCGTTTCGACCTCGATCGTGTTCAGACGGAACTCGTAGGCGCGCAGCGCGAGCACGCGCGCGACCAGTTCGGCGATGTCCTGCTCCTCGCGGGCCGCGGATTGGCGGCGCGCGAAGGCGAGCAGGTTCCGGACGATCTTCGCGGCGCGCTCCGACTCCTCGGCGATGCGGCGCAAATCGTGCGCGAGACCATCGGGCACGCGCGGCTCGGACCCCACCGCCGCCTCCTTGACTTCTTCCTGCAGGAGCTGCGCGTACCCGATGACACTGGTCAGCGGATTGTTCAGTTCGTGCGCGACGCCGGCAACGAGCTGGCCGATCGCCGAGAGCTTCTCCGCCTGGAGCAGCTGCGCCTGCGTCGCTTTCAGCCGCTCGACGGTCGCGAGCAGCCGGCCGTTCGCGCCGGCAAGCTCGTCGCTCATCTGCTGCATGCGGCGCGCGTTCTGGATTTCGAGCGTGACGTCCTTCGCAATCTGGACGATCGCCGCTCCCTCGTTCGCGTCGTGCACGGGACACGTCGTCACGCTGAAAATCCGCTCGCCGGGACGCGTCACCTGCCCCTGCACGCACGCGTCCGCGGCCTCGTGACCTACCGCGTGTCCGACCGCGCACGCAGGGAAGGCGCCGCCGCAGAGGCCGATGTCGTCGCATCGCAGCCCGCGCAGCGCGGTCACCGCACGGCCCATGTAGGTCGCCAGCGCGGCGTTCCCACGCAGGAGATGCCCGTGTCGATCGAACACCGCAATCGGATCGCCAATCGCATCGAACGTCGCTTCCCACTCCTGCTTGCCGGTGCGCACGAACGCGTGCAGCCGCGCGTTCTGCACGCCGACCGCCGCCTGGTTGGCGATCACGCCGAGCATGCGCTCGTCATCCGAATTGAAGCGACCCGGCGTCGTGCTGCCGACGCTCAGCACGCCGATCAAGTCATCTCCCGTGAACATCGGCACGCTCAGCGCGGAACGCAGCGGCTGATCTTTCACGACCGTGTTCGCAAACTCGTTGTGAAGGTCGTCGATGCGCACCGGGGCGCGCGTCGCGAGCACGCGATCGCTCGGCCGCGGCATCACCGGCGGCTCTGCGGACCAGAACTGACGCGCCGCCGCAGGAGCGCCCACCACGATCAGGTCGTATGCGGCGGTGTCGGGGTTCAACAACCTCGCCGCGCTGAACTCGACATTCATCCCGTGCATCAGCCGCCGAAGCACGCGGTCGAGAAGCTTCTCGGGCGCGAGCAGGTGACGGAGCTCGTCGCCGACCTCATTGATCAACCGCTGCTCCCACATCAGCCGGCGGTTGGCGAGGACGACGGCGCGATGATCGATGGCGCGCTCGATGGTCGCGAAGAGCTGATCGACGTCGAACGGCTTGGGCACGAAGGCAAACGCTTCGAGCTCGTACGACGCGATCGCCGACGCGAGCGAGGTGGTCGCGGACACGACCACGATTTCGGTGTCGGGCGACTCGAGCCGGATCGCCCGGATGGCGTCGAGTCCGGATTCGGCGCCGCCGAGGGCCAAATCGACGACAGCAAGCTCGAAGGTCTCGGTGGACGCGGTGCGGACCGCGTCGGCCAGTGTGGGCGCGAGGAGGACGCGATAGCCGCGCGCGCGCGCGTCGAGTGCGAGCAGGTTGCGCAGCGCGTAGTCATCCTCGACGATCAGAACGGTGGGCGTGGGCACGGGGGACCTCGTACCCACGGCATAGAGCAAGAGCTGGACCGCGTCCGCACACCGAACGACGAGCGGAAAAGTTGAGAGAAACCGTGCGGCGGACAGCAGGCCGGTGCTTGCCGTTTCAGAGTTGAAACGCGGCCTGTTTCAGATTTGGTGCTTCTTCATCAACCGCCAGAGCGTGGTGCGGCTTACCTGGAGCTCGCGGGCGGTGGCGGAAACCTCGCCGTTGTTGCGCGCCAGCGTTGTGACAATCATCTCCCGCTCGGCGCGCTCCCGCGCGGCGGCGACCGTCCCGTCGGCAGCCGCGGAATGCGGATCGATCGTGCGTGCGGCGAACAGCTCCTCGGCGAGATCGACGGGCTCCAGCACGGGGCCGCGGGCGACCGCGACGGCACGCTGGACGAAGTGTTCGAGCTGGCGGACGTTGCCGGGATAGTCGTACGCCATGAGCGCCGCCCGCGCCGATTCGCTGGCGCCCGTGACACCGACCGCGGGCCCGAAGCGATCGAGAAAGAAATCGAGCAGGCGCTCGATGTCGGCCCGGCGCTCGCGGAGCGGCGGAATGTGGATCCGATGTACGTTGAGGCGATAGAACAGGTCGCGCCTGAAACTGCCGGCGTCGACGGCCGCCTGGAGGTCCGCGTTCGTGGCGGCGACGAACCGCACGTCGATCGTGCGCGCTTCGTTCTCGCCGATGCGGCGTACCTCGCCCGCCTCCAGCGCGCGCAGCAACTTCGCCTGCACGCCTGCCGCCATCGTCCCGATCTCGTCGAGGAAGAGCGTTCCACCGCTCGCGTGTTCGATCAACCCGGCGCGCGCGCCGGCGGCGCCGGTGAAGGCGCCACGCGCGTGCCCGAACAGCTCGTTCTCGAGCAGCGAGTCGGTGAGCGCCGCACAGTTCAGCGCCACGAAGCTCTTTGACGCGCGCGGGCTTCCCGCATGGATGGCGCGCGCCACGAGTTCCTTGCCGGTGCCGGTCTCGCCGGTGATCAGCACGGTGCCCGCCGCCACGGCAGCGCGGCCGATCAGGTCCTTCACCTTGAGCATCGGTTCGCTGTCGCCGATCAGCGCATCGAGCGGCGCGTTTACTCTGATCTGCCGTTGCAGCAGGTCCACCTGCCGCGCGAGCTGCCGCCGGTCGGCGGCAGAACGGACGCGCATCAGCAGCTCGTCGCGGAGGAACGGCTTCTGCACGAAATCGACGGCCCCGAGCTTCATCGCTTCGACGGCGGTGTCTACGGTCCCGAAGCCGGTCATGACGATGAAGGCAGAGTCGACGCGCTGGTCGCGAAGGCGCTGCAGCACCTCCAGGCCCGAAATGCCGGGCATGCGCATGTCCGAAATGATCACGTCGAAGGTGTTCCCTTTCGCGGCGGAAACGCCCCCCTCGCCCGTCTCGGCCGTCTCGACCGTGTATCCAGCGCCCCGCAGCATCCGCCCCATCGTTTCGCGGACGGCCTGGTCGTCATCGATCACGAGAATGCGCGGCACGGGGGTAAGTGTATGGCAGAGAACGGACGATAAGTAAGGTGGATAGGTGCAACGGGTTCAAGGGGTTCAAAGGGTTCGAATGGTTCAAAGGATTCTGGTCGTGCTGATAGTCGGAGCGCTGCTGTGGTCGTGTGCGCCGGGGCCGGGGCGGGTTGTCGTGCCGAACGCGGTGCCGAGAACGCGACCGATCGCGCTGCGCGTGCAGGTCAAGGAAGGCAACGCCCTGGTCGTGCGGGTTGTTGCGCTCGAGGACTATGTGGCGGCAACGGCGGCCTCCGAAGTGCATCCGGAGGCGGGCGACGAAGAAATCGCCGAACGGATGTACGAAGTCCAGGCCGTCATCGCGCGAACGTACGCGATGACGAACCGCGGACGGCATGCCAGGGACGGCTTCGACCTCTGTTCTACGACGCACTGCCAGCTCTACGAACCTGCGCGGCTCGCAACGTCGCGCTGGGCAGCCGCCGCCCGCGCGGCGGCGCAGAAAACCACTGGCGAGATCCTGTGGTTCGCCGATGCGCCCGCGCGCGTGGTGTTCCATGCCGATTGCGGCGGCTACACGAGTGCGGCAAGCGCAGTATGGGGCGGCATCGCTCCCGCATACCTGGCGGGACAGCGCGACAACTGCCAGACGGGGAATGCGCACGGCGAGTGGACGTTCGACGCGCGCACCGATGCGTTGCGCGCCGCTCTGAACGCGGATCCGCGCACGGCCGTGGGCATCAGGCTCGACAACGTGGAAATCGCGGGACGCGATGCGGCAGGACGCGCCGAAAAGATCGTGCTCCGCGGGTCGCGGACGTTCGTCATCCGCGGCGAAATCTTCCGCGACGTCGTCACGCGCCGCCTCGGCGTGAAGACGCTCCGCAGCACGCTGTTCTCGGTGAAAAAGGTCCGCGGCGTGTTTTCGTTTTCGGGAAAAGGCTTCGGCCACGGCGTCGGCCTGTGCCAAGCTGGGGCGCTGGCGCGCCTCAAAGGTGGGGATTCACCCGAGCAGGTGCTCTTGCACTATTTTCCGGGCATTTCGCTGCGCCGCTGATCTTCCGCGGCGTGGATCTTCCGCCTGAAGGCGGAAGCTACAAGACCCAGTTCTATCGTCCGCCATGGGGAGTTCTGACCCTCACAAGACCTGCTTCTGTCGCTTCCGCCTTTAGGCGGAAGTCCCCGAGGCGAAAGATCACGACGTCATGGCGTATACGACGAGGTTGACCGCGAACTTCGTATTGTCCTCGCGCTGGAAGCGCTTGTTCCGCCAGTCGTAATCCCACTCGCAGCCGTAATCCTTGTTCGAATGGAGCACGCCGATGCGGCCGCGGTGCTCCACCGAGCGCAGGTAGTCGTGGACGATGTCGTTCCCCCAGCCGTTCAGCTCGTGCGACGTCGTCGGAGGCCCATCGGGAAACTGGAAGAAACAGCGATAGATTGCGTGCTTCTCGGGCAGCTTGGCGAGCGTCGAGGCAGCGGGAAAAACCGTGTGCATCTCCTGCTCGAAGCTTTTCGCGTACAGCCCGTTCACGTCGTGGTTGCAGTCGTCGGAGAACAGGAAGCCCCCCTGTTCCACGAACAGCTTCAACTGCGTGCGTTCCTCACGGCTGAAGCGGACCAGCTTATGACTCGTCATGAAGAGAAATGGAAACGAGAGGAGCTCCTTCGAGTCGGCGGTGATGACCACCTCTTCGGGGTACACGGGAATCGTCGTGTACTCGACCAGAGAATTCAGCACGTTTGCCGCGACCTTGGGGTTATAGTCCCAGTCCCCCGAGTCGTACCGCAGGCGGGCGAACACGAATTCGGCGGCTTTCGGGCGGCCTCGCTGCGCCGCCGGAAATGATTCCATCCACGTATCTTAACGCCCGCCCTATAATGAAAGGCACCAGGCCGGCACGACCGTGGCGGTAAACGCCGCGAGCCCGGCGGCGTATTTCAATGGCAGGCACCTCTCCGGCCCTCGTTGCCGCGCGTGACGCGGACGCGGTCGCCGCCTCCGCCGTCAAGGCGCTCCAGGCAGCCGGCCAGTTGGAGGAGGCGCGCGAGCGCTACGCGGAACTCGTCGCGCGGCATCAGCGCCGCGCCGCGCGAATCGCGTATCACTACCTGCGCGACGCCGCGGAAGCGGACGAAGCGGTGCAGGATGCCTTCGTGAAGGCCTACCAGCATCTCGCCTCCTTCCGCGAGGAATTGCCGTTCGACGTGTGGTTCACGCGCATCCTGATCAATGGATGCCTGGATCGCATCAAGGCGCGGACGCGCCGCGAGCGCTGGCTGCTCCCGATGTCGGGAAAAGCCGGGAGCCGAGGGACGACAGCGGCGGGCCAATCCGCGGAGTCCGCCGGCACAGAGCGGGATTTGACCGAGCGGGTCGCCGCCGGGGGGCTTTCACCCGAGCAGGCGCTTCTCGGACGGGAGCGGCGCCGCGAGATCGCAGCGGCGCTCGGAAAGCTGCCGGAACGGCAACGCTCGGTGTTCGTCCTGAGTCACGTGGAAGGACGAACCTCTCGGGAAGTGAGCGCCCTGACGGGGCTCAACGAATCGACGGTGCGCGTGCACCTGTTTCGCGCGATTCGAAAGCTGAGGGTGCTGCTGGCGAACGACACCGCCGCCGCGGTGCCCGGGGAACTGAAAGGAAAACGACGTGTCACTTCTTGATCGTCTTGGGCGGGGTCACCTCGGTGACCCGGAGATCGCGCGCCTGTGGACTTCATCAAGCGCGGCGCCGGAGCATCCGCATCTCGCCACATGCGCGGCGTGCCGCGCGCGCTACGAGGCATTCGCTTGCTGGCTGAGCGGCATCGGCGAAGAGCTCCGCGCTGAAGCGGACGAGGCCTTTCCTGCCGATCGCCTCGCAATCCAGCAGGCACAAATCGCCCGGCGCCTCGAGACGCTCGAGCGGCCGGCCCGCGTCATCGCGTTCCCGAAGGCCGCGCGCGCCGTCATCAGCGGCAACTCGCACGTGCGCCGGTGGGTCACGGTTGCCGCGGCCGCCAGCCTGATTGCCGGTTTCGGTCTCGGCCAGGTCGTCCCGCTCCGCACCGTCATCCGCGAGAAGAGCGCCGCGCAAGTACAACCGCACCTGACTGCACCGGAAGCGTCAGCGCGCGCCCAGGAGCTCACACCTGTGACGACATCGCTCAATGACGACGAGCTGCTGTCGGATGCGTTCGCGCGATCGCGCGTCACCACACTTAGCGCGCTGGATGAAATGACGCCGCACGCGCGCGACCTCCAGAAGTGAGCGCCACGCAGCCACTGATCTTCCGCAAGGGCCTCGACATGAAGGAGGCGGTCGCGGGAGAGCTTGCGGCGGCTTACCACAGCACGCTCGTCGACGAGGTCCGCGCCGCGAACTATCGCCACGAAAAGGGGCGGCTGACACTCCACCTCGCGCGCGAGTTCGGCTTCTGCTACGGCGTCGATCGTGCCGTGGATTACGCCTACCAGGCGGTCGCACGGTTTCCCGGACGCAACGTCTTCCTGACCGGCGAAATCATCCACAACCCGCACGTGAACGATCGCCTGCATGCGAGCGGCATCCGGTTCCTCAGCGACGCCGAGGAGCGCGGGCACGATCTCGGTCCGGACGACGTGGTCATCCTTCCGGCATTCGGCATCACCGTCCAGGACATGCTCGACTACTCGACACGCGGCTGCACGCTCGTCGACACGACGTGCGGCTCCGTGTTGAACGTCTGGAAAAACGTCGTCCGCTACGCGCAGGACGGATTCACGGCGATCATTCACGGCAAGGTCAAGCACGAAGAGACGCGCGCGACGGCTTCGCAGGCACTGAAATACCCGCAGGGCCGCTATCTGGTCATCCTCGATCGCGAAGAAGCGGCCATCGTCTGCGATTACATTCGCAACGGTGGTGACCGCGCGGCGTTCCTCTCGCGCTTTGCCGGCGCAGTGTCGCCGGGATTCGATCCCGATCTCGATCTCGCGCGCGTGGGGTGCGCGAACCAGACGACGATGCTCATGTCGGAGTCGCTGGAGATCGGGGAGATGTTCGGCGCGGCGATGCGCGACCGCTACGGCGACGCGGCGCTGCCGCAGCACTTCCGCGCGTTCGACACGATCTGCAGCGCGACACAGGAACGGCAGGACGCCGTCGAGACCCTGCTCGATAACGAGCCGCTGGATCTGATGATCGTGGTCGGCGGCTACAACAGCAGCAACACGTGCAACCTCGCACGGATCTGCGCCGCACGCGTGCGCACGTACCACATCTCCGATCCGGCCTGCCTGCTCTCGGCCGAGCGGATCCGCCATCGTCCGGTCGGGGCGCCATCAACGGCAAACGCGGATGAAGTGGTGAGCGAGAACTGGCTTCCGGCCGAAGGCCGGGTCGTGGTGGGATTGACCGCGGGCGCCTCGACACCCAACAACATCGTCGGGCAGGTTATCGAAATGTTAGGGCGCTACGCGCTATAGGGTTCAGCGCTCAATCTTCGACAGCTGTCGTCCATCGACGAGCGTGAGCGTGACGCGAACCTGGCGTCCATTCTGGCGCGAGAGGAACTGGTGGAGCTCCGACCCGGGTTTCGCCATAACCGTGGCGTCCTTCCCGAGCGAGAAATAGCCTTCGTCGGTCTCGTGCTCGGCGGAGCTGACCTGGACGGTCATGCTGGTTTCATCCTTGTCGGCAGCTCGCCCGATGCTCAGTCCGAGCAGCAGCGCCGCTACTACCATCCATCCGATCATTGCATTCCGCACGCGGTGCTCCTTCTCGTCTGGCGCCCATCGCCCTGACACCCCTTGACAAGGCAATCCACGTGCCCGGAAGCAACTTGTGTCATTTCAGTGACTTGTACAAACGGGCGCCCGGAATTAGGCATCCGGCTACCCAACGGGCGGTAAACGTCAGGCGCGGGCGGGTCGTAAACAGCGCAGAAATGGACAGACGACTTTCATGGGTATTCGCGGCCCTGCTCTTTCTGTGCGCGCCAACGGCAGGAGCGGCCGAGCTGTGCGACACATCTCAGCAGCGCCCGGGACAGCCGCCCGCGGGCAGGAACGACAGACCTGGCGACAAGCCAGGCAAACCGGGTGATCACGAAGGGCATGAGCCGCTCAAATGGTGGATTGACCCGAAATTGCGCGCGGAACTCGGCGTCACCGATCAACAATCCGCTGCGGTCGAGCAGATCTGGCAGAAAAGCGTGCCCGGGCTGCGCGAGGCGCGATCGAAACTGGACAAGCTGGAGGAAGCACTCACCCAGCTAACCAGGGACGACAGTGTGGACGAGGCGCAGGTGATCGCGCAGATCGAGCGCATCGAGAACATGCGTGCGGACGCGAACAAGCGGCGCACGCTGATGATCTATCGGATGAACAAGATCCTGACGCCGGACCAGCGCACCAAGGTCAAGGCGCTGTTCGAACGGCGCGACGCGCAGCGGCGCGGCGCGTCACCGCGGTAACTACACATTTTCATCAACTCACTCGTGGAGGCTTTCGTGAAGAAGAACGTTGTCATGGCAGCGGCGGCGGTGCTCGCGCTCGCCGCCGGCACTCCGGCCCTGGCGCAGACGCCCGCTCCGGCGGCGATCGCGCCGGTGCAGCAGCCCGCCCCGTTCGTGACGCCCGGCCCGCGCGTCGACCTGTCGATCGAGGAAGCGGTCGCGCGCGCGCGCGAGAAGAACATCGACATCGGTGTTGCGCGGATCACGCCGCGGCTGACCGACTTCACCATTGCGGGCCTCGAGGCGAACTATCGGCCAAACCTCACCTCAACCATCGGTAACCGCAGCAACACGACGGCTGTCACCAACCAGACCCAAGGAGGGACGGGCACGAGCCAGCACACCGGCACGGTCTCCTGGCAGAGCGGCTTCGCCCAGAACATGAAGTGGCACGGTGGTTCGTGGAACGCCGGCTGGACCAACTCTCGGGTCAACACGTCGAATATCTTCGCGACACGCAACCCCACCTACAACTCCGGCCTCACCGCCAACATCACTCAGCCACTGTGGCGCGGCTGGCGGATTGACACTACGCGCGCGTCGCTGCAGACCAACCGCATCACCGAGCAGAACGACGAGATCACCCTTCTGGCTACGACCGGGACGACAGTCGGCAACACGCGGAACGCGTACTGGGATCTGGTCTTCGCGATTCAGGCGGTCGAAGCGGCGCAGAACTCGCTCAGTATCTCGAACAAACTCGTGCAGGACAATCAGGCGCGCGTCGAAATCGGCACGCTCGCGCCAATCGACATCAAGTCCGCCGAAGCCGAAGCGGCCAACCGCCGGCTGACGCTGGTCCAGGCGCAGGCGGCCGTTCGCACCGCGGAACTCGCGCTGAAGCGCCTCATCGTCAGCGGCACCGACGATCCGCTCTGGAGCTCCTCGATCAATCCGGTCGATCGTCCGGCGGCGACCCCCGAAGCGTTGAACGTCGACGCGGCCATCGCGCGTGCCCTGCACGAACGCACCGATCTGCAGCAGTCGATGAACAACCTGCGGATCAGTGACATCAACCTGCGCAACCAGGTCGAGGCGACGAAACCGCAGCTCGATTTCGTCGCCAGCTACGGGTTGAGCGGCGTGGGCGGAACGCAGTTCGTCCGCGGCGGCCTGGGCGGAGCGGTTACAGACACGATTCCCTCCGGTTACCTGGCTGCGCTGCGCACGCTGAGCAAGTTCGATCTGCCGGCGTGGAACGTCCAGGTCAATTTCGCAGTGCCGCTCGGACAGAGCACGCAAGAAGCGACCGTCGCGCGCTCAAAGCTCGCGCTCGAGCAGACCCAAGCGAACCTGAAGGCGCTGCAGCTGCAGATTGCGACCGACGTCGCCAACGCCGCGCTGACGGTGCAGAGCTCTCTCGAGGCGGTGCAGCAAGCCGCGGTGGCGCGCCAGCTCGCGCAGGAGCGGTTGAATGCCGCGCAGAGCAAGTTCGAGGTCGGCATGGCGATCAACTACGAGGTCGTTCAGGCGCAGCGTGACTTCCTGGATGCGCAGAACAACGAACTCCGCGCGCAGCTCAATTACCGCAAGGCGCTCGTGAACTTCGAAACCGTGCAGACCGTCGGCACACGCGGCGTGAACGCCGCCGTCGGCGGCACGACGACGGGCGGCGCGGCGACGGGCAGCACGGTCGCGGGCGGCGGCGGCCTCTAAGCGAGAGCGTACAACTGTCATGAAAAAGCTGCTTCCAATCATCATCATTCTCGTCGGCCTCGGCGCCGGCGGCGCGTGGCTCTACGCCAACCGCGGCGAGAAGGAACCGACGGTCAACACGCTGCAGATGTCGCGCGGCGACATCATCGACGGCGTCGGCGCGACGGGGACGCTGCAGGCGGTGACGACGGTCACGGTCGGCACGCAGGTGTCCGGCATCGTCCAGGAGCTGTACGCCGACTTCAACTCGATCGTGAAGAAGGGGCAGGTCGTCGCCCGCCTCGATCCATCGATTCTCGAGACACAGGTCGAAACCGCGAAGGCGAACCTGACGAACGCGAACGCGAACCTGGAGCGGCAGCGCGTCGCGGTGGCTGACGCCGAGTCGAAGCTGGTGCGCGCGCGGGAACTCAACGCAAAGCAGCTGACGACCAAGGTTGATCTCGAAAACGCGGAAGTCGCGGTGAAATCCGCCGAAGCGCAGCTCAAGTCCACGCAGTCGCAAATCGTGCAGGCGGAGGCGGCGCTGAACAAGGCGCAGGTGGATCTCGGCCACACCGTGATTACCGCGCCGATCGACGGCATCGTGATCAAGCGTTCGGTCGACAAGGGGCAGACGGTGGCGGCGAGCATGTCCGCGCCGGAGCTCTTCATCATCGCAGCCGACCTGACGCAGATGCAGGTCAACGCCAACATCGACGAGTCCGACGTCGGCCGCATGCGGCCGGGCGAAGCGGTCACGTTCCGCGTGGACGCATACCCGAACGAGACGTTTCACGGCAGCGTCAAGCAGGTCCGCCTGAATCCGCAGACAGTGCAGAACGTCGTGACCTACTCCACCGTCATCGACGTGCCAAACCCGGACCTGAAGCTCAAGCCGGGCATGACGGCGCAGGTGACGATCGAGATCGCACGGCGCACGAACGTGCTGCGCGTGCCCAACGCGGCGCTGCGCTTTCGTCCGACCAAGGACGTCTTCGAGGCGCTTCACCAGACGATACCGGCCGAGCTCGAGCGCGGCTTCGGCCGCGGCAATCGCGGTGGCCAGCGTAACGCCGGTGGACCCGGTCAGCCGGGGGCGTCGGGAGCCCCTTCGACAGGCTCAGGGCAGGCAGGAGCGCCCGCAACCCCGTCGACAGGCTCAGGGCAGGCGGGTGCGTCTCCTTCGACAGGCCCAGGGCAGGCCGCCGGAGCGCCAGGCGCGGCAGCGCCGCAGGCTCCCGGCACCTCAACGCCCGGACAGGCGGCGGCGATCGTTCAGCAGAACCAGCAGCGCGCGGCCGCGAATGCGAACGCGCGGCAGGGCGGTGGTGCGCGGCAACAGCGTGAGGGCCAGGGTGCGCCCGGTGGAGCACCTCAGGGTGAGAACGCCCGCGGCGGCGATAACGCCCGTGGTGGTGACGGCCGCTTTGGTGGCGGACGCGAGGGTGGCGGCCAAGGGCGCGGCGGCTTCGCGAACATGACGCCGGAAGAGCGCCAGAAGCGCATGGAAGAGCGGATGGCATCGATGACGCCCGAGGAGCGCGCGCAGTTCCAGGAGCGGATGCGTCAGCGCCAGGCGGAAGGCGGCGGACGCGGCAGCTTCGGCGGCGGCAACCGCAGCGGCGACAATGCCGGCAACTTCGGCGGCGGCCGCGGTGGTAACGGTCAGGGCAATGCGAGCGTCGGACAGAGCGGCCAGGGACGCCAGCCTGGCGAAGCGGGCTCGCGTCGCGGCCAGCTCCAGGGTCAAGTCGCCAGCAACTCGAAGTCTGCCGCGAAGACGTCGGCAACGACGATCGACGCGCTGTTCGCGCCGCTGGTGCCCGTCGAGACGCGCGGGCGCGTGTGGCTCTATGTCAACAAGCAGCTGAAACCGATCGAACTGCGCCTCGGGATCAGCGACGGCACGTACACTGAGGTGCTCAACGAGCCGGGCGAGCTGCAGCAGAACACCGAAGTCGTGACGGCGGTGATTACGCCTGAAATGGCGAGCCGTCCGACGAACCAGCAGAACAACACGAACAACAATCCGCTGATGCCGCAGCGCGGCCGTCCGGGCGGACCGGGCGGACCCGGCGGTGGCGGCCGCGGCGGCGGGCGCTAATCCAGGTCGGCGACATCGAGGTGCGCGCGCTGCGCGGGGCGTCGCTCGACGTCCAGCGCGGCGAGTTCATCTGCGTCACGGGGCCGTCGGGATCGGGCAAATCGACCTTCATGCACATCGTCGGCTGTCTCGATCGCCCGACGAGCGGCCAGTACTTCCTCGACGGCAAGGACGTGTCGCGGATGTCGAAGGACGAGCTCGCGGGCATCCGGAACACCAAGATCGGGTTCGTGTTCCAGGGTTTCAACCTGCTCTCACGCACCACCGCGCTCGACAACGTCGAGCTGCCGCTGCTCTACAACGGCGGCAGCAAGATGAAATCCGCGGAGCGTCACAAACGCGCGAAGGAGGTCCTGGAAATCGTGGGCCTCGGTGATCGCATGGACCACTACCCGAACCAGCTCTCGGGCGGGCAGCAGCAGCGTGTCGCGATCGCGCGCGCTCTCATCAACAAGCCTTCGATCCTGCTGGCGGACGAACCCACCGGGAACCTCGATACGCGGACCAGCATCGAGGTGATGGACATCTTCCAGCGGCTGAACCTGGAACATGGCATCACCGTCGTGCTCATTACGCACGAAATGGACATCGCTGAACACGGCACGCGCTTCGTGAAGTTCCGCGACGGAAGGATCCAGATCGACCAGACGATCGCGAAGCGGCGGATGGCATCCGAAGAGCTGAAATACCTGCCGCCGCCCGACGACGACACCTCGCACGTGCCGCCGTCGGTGGCGCAGCAGCAGCCGGCCGCGCACTGAGGACCTCATGTCAATCCTGATGACCCTGCGGATCGCGCTGAAGGCGCTCAACCGGAACAAGATGCGCACCGTGCTGACGATGCTCGGCATGATCATCGGCGTTGGCGCCGTGATCACGATGGTCGGCCTCGGCACGGGCGCGCGAACGACGATCGAGGAGCGCGTGAAATCGGCCGGCACCAACATGATCATGGTGAACGCCGGCAACTTCTCGCAGGGCGGCGTTCGCATGGGACAGGGCAACTCGACGACGTTGACGCCCGATGATGCAGCGGCGATCAAGGGTCTCAACGGCGTGCAATACGCCGCGGCGGGCGCGAACACGCGCGCACAGGTCATCGCCGGCAACCAGAACTGGTCGACCCAGATCCAGGGCACCGACATCGACCTGCCGCTGATCCGCAGTTGGCCGGCGAAGTACGGATCCTTCTTCACGCAGCAGGACGTCACGGGCGCCCAGAAAGTCGCCGTGCTCGGATCCGTCGTGTCCGGCATCCTCTTCGGCGAGGAAGTGGATCCGACCGGGCAGATCATCCGCATAAAAAACCAGCCATTCAAGGTCATCGGCATGATGGCGAACAAGGGACAGTCGTCGATGGGCCAGGACCAGGACGACACGATCTTCGTGCCCTACACGACGGTGATGAAGAAGCTGCAGGGTCAGCAGAACATCAACAACGTCACGGTCTCGGCCGCGACCGCCGGCGAGATCCAGGACGTGGCGGAGTCGATCCGCGCAACGCTGCGTACGCGCCACAAGATCCAGCCGGGCGATTCCGACGACTTCATGGTCCGCACGCTCGAGGAAATGGCCAGCGTCCAGACCGAAACGACCAAGACGATGACGACGCTGCTCGCGAGCATCGCGGGCGTGTCGCTGCTCGTCGGCGGCATCGGAATCATGAACATCATGCTGGTGTCGGTCACGGAACGTACCCGCGAGATCGGCCTCCGCATGGCGATCGGCGCGCGGGGCAAGGACGTGCTGCTGCAGTTCCTCGTCGAAGCGATCGTGATCAGCCTCATTGGCGGTTTGATCGGGATTGGCCTCGGCTTCGGCCTGAGCGCCGCCGTGCAGAAGTTCATGGAGTGGCCGGCGGACATCTCGGGCGACGCCATCGCGCTGGCGTTCGGCTTCGCCGCGCTGACCGGCGTGTTTTTTGGTTTCTATCCGGCCCGCAAAGCGGCGAGCCTGGATCCGATTGAGGCGCTCCGCTTCGAGTAAGCGGCGCCTCAATGTTCGTTAGTAATTACTCGTCAATCAAAGGAGTCAGAGCATGCAGCGGAAACTCGCACTGACGGCGATCCTCGCCGTCGCGCTGGCCATCACCGGCTACGCGCAGAAGCCGGACTTCTCCGGCGTATGGACGCCGGAAGCCCCGGCGGCGGGAGCGCCGGCGGGCGGTGGCGGCGGCGGTCGCGGAATGGCGGCCGGCCCGATGACCGTGACGCAAAAGGGGGACACGCTCACGATCGAGCGTACGATGGGCGACAACAAGGTCACGAGCACGTACAAACTCGACGGCACCGAGTCTGTCAACAAGATGATGGGCCGTGGCGGCGAGGTCGAAGTGAAGTCGACCGCGAAATGGGACGGCAGCAAGCTGACCATCGTCAGCAAGCAGCCGGCCCCGGACGGCAGCGTGCGTGAGTCGTCGCAGTCGTGGTCGCTCGAGGGTGGCAACCTGGTTGTCGAGAGCACCCGCCCGGGTCGCGACGGCAGCCCGATGACCACGAAAACGACCTACAAGAAGACAACATAGACGGTAGACAGTAGACGGTAGACGGTAGACCGTTTACCGTTTACCGTCTCAGTCGCGCTCACCAGAGCTCCTTCGAAGTTTCGAATCTTCGAACGACCGGGCCAAGGGTCCTTCGAACGCCTTCGACTCCTTCGGCAGCTTCGAGTTCAGAATCAATCGCCGCGTACGCGGTCGCGTAGCTCGCGCATGGTTAGGCCCGTCACGGGGTCGATGAGCTCCGGGGCGACTTCGACGAGCGGGTCGAGCACGAAGAGACGCTCGCGGAAGCGCGGGTGCGGCACCTGCAGGTCTACCTCGTTCACCACCGCATCACCAGCGAGAATCAAATCGAGATCGAGCGTGCGCGGCGCGCCGAGGTACGGACGTGTGCGGCCCGCGCCCGTCTCGATGGCGCGGAGCGCCTCGAAGATCTCGCGCACGGGACGATCGGATTCGCCGACCCCGACTGCGTTCAGATATGGCGGGTCGTTCTCGAGCCCGCGGCCGACGGGTGCGGTTTCGATGATTGGCGAAAGGATGAAGTTATCGAGGACGCGCGCGATCGAGGCCGCCGCCTCCGTAATCGTTCTGTGGCGATCTCCCAGGTTTGCCCCGAACGCCACAACTACCCGCCGCATGCAACTGCCGGACTGGGAACTGGTGACTGGTGACTGGTTACTGCTCTGATCCGACCCACCGCGTGGGCAGCACCTTGCCCGGCGTGCCCATGCCATCGGCGCGGCGGCCGAGCAGATCGTCGCGGCCGGCGAGCGCCTGGTCGAAGAACCGCTTCTGCTCGAGAATCTCGCCGAGCATCAGCCGCAGCATCGTTTTGTTCCTGGCGTGGGTGATCTGCTCGATACGATCGCGCCAACGATCCACGAAGGCCTGGGCCTGCTTGCTGTCTTCAGTGAAGATCAGCCGGGCGGCGTTCGAGCCCGACACCTTCACCTGCGGCTCGGGGGCGTCTTCCGGGGTTCCGCCGAGGTCGGTGATCGCGTCGCGCAGCCATGCCAGGTGCACGTCCTCACGGTTGATGACGTACTGGTACGTGTTGTTGAAGTTGTAATCGACGACGAGGCGCGCGGCCGCGACGTGCCGCGCGCGAAGCGCGGATTTTTCACGGTAGAACTCGTGCAGCAACTCGAGCAGGTCCGCAGGCTTCACGCGCTCTGTTTTTCCTTGCAGGTGATGCAGACCCGCGTCCAGGGAATCGCGTTCAGCCGAGGTGCGGCGATTTCCTCGCCGCAGTCCCGGCAGACGCCGTAGGTGCCCTTCTCGATACGACGGAGCGCCTCTTCGATCGCCTGGAGGATCTTGGCATCGGTCTGCTTCAGTTTGAGCTGGATGTGAACTTCGTTGTTGCCGCTGGCCTGGTCGGCGAGATCGCCCTGGCGCGAGTTGACGTCGCTCATGGTTTCCTGCAGCGGCTTGACGCCACCGCCCGCGGCCAGGATCTCCGCGCGCTTTCTGAGCAACGCTTCCTTGTAAGTCGTGTCCATGCGATGCCTTCTAAGGGGAGCCTAAACGGCTATGTTATCACTCCCCGCCGATCAAATCGCCGATCTTGCCCAGCGCGCCTCCGAAGTCACGCTTGACATCTTCCCGATCGCCTTTGTAGGCGCTGTGAATGCGCTCGGCGAGGCGCCAGAACGGACGCGTCTGCAGCCAGACGCGACCTGGCCCCGTGAGCGACGCGAAGAACAGCCCTTCCCCGCTGAACAGGCTCGTCTTGATCCCGCCGACACGCGTGATGTCGTAATCCACGCTCGCGTCGAACGCCACGAGGCAGCCGGTGTCGACGCGAAGCCGTTCGCCGGTCTTCAAATCGAACGGCACAATCGTCCCGCCC